>Ga0209515_10009775_pt1 | contig 10843 bp, 10 predicted proteins | sample Subgroupgradi54m_FD_187454 | JGI IMG/M metagenome (GOLD analysis project Ga0209515, IMG submission 187454) | Subsurface groundwater microbial communities from S. Glens Falls, New York, USA - GMW60B uncontaminated upgradient, 5.4 m (SPAdes)... ...
TGTTGTTATTAAAGCAGAAATAGCAAGGAAAAATTGGAGAGCAGCAGTAGCACTTCTTAAGATGGTTGGATTTAATGTCCAAAAAGTAATAAGTGAAACAGATGAAAAAGAAGTACAATTTCTTCAAAACTTAATCAAAGAATATGAACAATTATCAAAAGAGAGAAACACTCATACAACAGACTCTTAAGCTGTTTAAAACAAAATCAGTCGTGCTACAGTTTCCCTAAGTCTATTTTTGTAGTATACTTAGAACTAATAACTTGAGGAAAATCATCACAACTACATTTATTACCCTTGACGGTGTTATGCAAGCTCCAGGCGGACCGGAGGAAGATACTTCAAATGGATTTGCTTACGGAGGTTGGCAGTTTGCTTGGGACGAAAAAGATAAAGTAGCAGAAAATATAATGACCAAATTCATGGATACTCCATATGATCTGCTCTTAGGAAAACGCACCTATAATATTTGGGTTGGTTACTGGCCCAAGCACAACGATGAACCGGTTTGGGGAAAGCGATTTGATCATGCGACAAAGTATGTTGTCGCGCATAAACCTTTTAAACTATCCTGGGACAAGTCCGTTCTTATTACGGGAGACGTAGTGAAAGAGCTAAAAAAGCTTAAAAAAACAGACGGTCATGACCTGTGCGTATGGGGCAGCGGCAATCTTATACAAACGCTTCTTAAAAACAATCTTATTGATCGAATGTACATCTGGACATATCCTGTGACGTTGGGCACCGGCAAAAAATTATTCGCCGAAGGCACTCGTCCTGAACGCTTCAAACAGATAGACGCAAAAATTACCCCTACAGGCGTAATTTATGCAACCTACGAACCTTCAGGACCACTCAAAATAAAATGAAAAGACCAAGATTTTTAACGATATGGCTAATTTTAATGCTCCTATTCTCTTTTGGTATTGCAGCTGACTCCTTAACATATCTTCATTTTATATTTCTAACTAAAAACTATGTAAGTCTTTTTGGAATTGTTGCTGGTTTTGTACAAATATGGGCAGTAATTCAGCTACTCAGATGGGAAAAGAAAGGAGTTCCGCTCTTAATATCCTCAGCCATTGTAGTATTTCTGATAACAGGAATTAATGAATTTAGTATTGTTTCCAATGTAAGCCAAGTAATTGAAAGTTTGTTAATTGTTTTAGTAGTCAACATTATTATGCTTGGGATTTTATATTTAGCCATAAGACCAGTTTGGAAAAACTTCAAATAGTAGAATATAAAAAGCTCCTACTTAGTCCAATAGAATCCCCAAAACGAGGTGTATCAAAATATAAACAGAATACGTGGATTCAAGCTTTACTGTATTGAAGATGCACAAAGCCATTTTCAAATTTTCGTAAATCCACCAGCTTAAGCTTGCTTTTAACGTCTTTCGGTAACCAATAATTGCCACTGCCTATTAGTCGGGGAACAATGAATTGATGATACTCGTCGACAATACCCGCCTTTATTGCTTCAGCCGCTAAATGCGGGCCGCCAATGCCAAAATCTTTATCTGATTCAGCCACTATTTTTTGTATGGTGTTTGGGTCAAAAGACCGCTCAATCGTCGCATTAGCTATTTCTACATTAGAAAGCGAAGTGGAATAGACTATCTTCGTGGCTTTCCGCCAAATTTTAGCAAAGTCATTCATAGCTTCACTTGGCCCATCCATAGATCCACTTATCCCTTCCGTTGGAATAGTGTCCCAGACCTTCATAGTCTCGTACATGTTGCGTCCAAGTAGAAACGTACCTGTATTACGTACAATGTCATTTACGAAAGCATGTACTTCTTCACTTGGCATAGCCCATTCAAAATTTCCATTTTTATCTGCCACAAAGCCATCTAGCGATGTCATTATAGCGTATATTAGTTTGCCCACATAATTAATATATCATAAAGGTATATTCTAGTTAAAATGTGCTTATAACCTTGACAAGTAATTTGTAGCACGATAAAGTCTGTTGAATGACAGTTAATAACAGTCCTCTTGTAACAGAAGAAGGTGCGACCAGGGAAGCAAGAGCTAATGAAATTTTTGATTCACTCGATATATCTGAAACTACCAGAGCTGATTATAAATATCGAATAGGTTTATTTCTCAATTTTGTTTCTGAAAACGGTATTAATCATAACAGTTATCTCGAATTTAAGAGAAACTTAGCTCAAAAGACAGATTTTAGTATTGCAACCAAGAATAAGTATTTAGCAACCGCAAAGATATTTCTTCGTGAATTAAACAGACAGGGAATAATGCCAATGGATATTACACAGAACATTAAGACGTTTAATCAAAATAAGAAGCATAAAAGAGATGGTTTTACTCAGGCTGAGGTTCAAAACTTGGTGGAGAGGTTAAAACAACTGAGTCATTCACCACGAAGCACTCGCATCAAAGCCTTATTTAGCTTATTAGCGTTTCAAGGTTTACGACAAATTGAAATCATTAGACTTGACGTAAGTGATCTGGATTTAGTAAATGCAACCGCTTTTATAAGAGGGAAGGGGCAGGATGATAAAGAGTTAATCCATCTGCATCCAGAAACAGTTAGAGTACTCAAACTCTACCTAAAAACAAATAAAATCGCCGACGGAGCGCTGTTTAAGAGCTTAGGGAACAGAAAAAGCTACAGAATTACTACCATGACCATAAAACGCGATTTAAAGGCTGTTTTGGAGCCTCTGGGAATCGAGAAAACAACTCATGGCTTCAGACACTTCTATATTACTACCTTGCTCAAGAACTTTGATGTAAGAGATGTACGAAAGTTCAGCAGACATAAAAACCTAGAGATGCTCATAGTGTATGATGACGAGCTGGATATTAAAAATAAAAGTAGCGAGGTTTTTGACTGTTTTTCAGGCTTGAATGTAACATAATTGTAATTACGTAACATTGGAGTAGAACTATTCAGATTTTATCCGGACTTCACGTAAATATTGCATGGCGAAAAACAGGATAGAATAATCTCTATTAAAGAGAATCTCGCAATAGTTTGTACCCAGCAAAACCATTTTGGTACCCCTGTGGAAAATCCTGAGTAACAAACATATAATCTCTTAGCTCAGCGCTTGAAAGCATCTTCTTGATTATACGGGATCCTAACTCTGCAAGTGCAGATCGAACTTTTTCTTTATCATTTCCAACTCCCCATGTGGCTAGGAAAGTACGACTAACTCCTACTGTCACCATTTGTGTTTGACCACCTGATGTTATTTCAAAATCACACTTTTCATTATCGCCAGTAGAATATGGCTCAGAGATACTTTTGATACCAATATCAATAATTTGTTCTGCTGGGTAAAATATTCCACCTCTCTGTAATTCGTAAAAAGCATCCGAGGGAACTCTAACTTGATTTAGCTCTCTTCTAGTAAAATATGTATTCCCGTTAATATCTTTATACTCCATTACTAAGCTTAGTTCAGGAATTTCTTCATTAAATAATCTTTCTCCATCGATCCTAAACATAACTTCCTTAGAGAAATTTGGTTGCAAGCTGAAGCGGTCTGAGTCGGGGGATCTAAAGGAATAATTAAATCCTCTGACTTCCCACTGACAATCTATGGCACTTTGAGTTTGGCTCATATTTGTTATTTTGAACTGAGCAAAATGTCCATTTGGACCACCGCTTGGTCCAGTCCACACAAGATCTAAAACTGGAATATCTCTCTGTGCCACTGGGTTTCCCTGTTGTCCAATTACTTTCTCCGGAGGGGATAGTCGTTCTGAGACCCAAGCCTCATGCTCGTTTTTAATTCTGTGCAACTCCTGGATTGTATATTTGGATAGTTGCTCGTCAATGATCTTACTGTGCTTCATGCAAAGGAGAATGAGGTTGTCATAAAGGTGTCGCTGATCCATTGGAAGGTCCGAATTCCCCCTTGGACCATTAATACTGTCCGCAACAATATGAGCATGTACTCCTACTATTACATCTGGGTCTGATTTAGTTTTTTTTGCCGCAAGTTCATCTTTACAAATAGAACATCTGTTTCCAGCCCTTCCCCATAAAAGTTTCAAATCGCGATCAAGAATTTGTCTTCGTGATCGACTCTCTGTTTTAATTGTCATCTTTTTTGTTGATTTTTGAGATTGATTTTTTTCAATTGGATCATTAATAACATATAAATCCATTGCTTCAATTTTTCCATCAATAAACTGTAGGACATCCACAGCGCGATTTTTAATTGTCCCTGCGCTTGTACTACGCCTAGCACAGTTTTGAAATTCTTGAAATAGTCTATTTAATTCTTGTCCATCGTTTGAAGAGAAGTTGGCAAAAATTGCCACCAAACGATTAATTTTCCTTATTTCTTTAAGGTCATTAGGGTTAGCAATTAAATAGTCGAGATCGATAGAATCTAGTATTTGCCTTGCTTCCTCAACATATTTTGGTTTATCCTCAGCTTTCATGTTATTTCTTAAACCAATCATTTTGACCCACTGTACCTGACGCATCGATAGACTGTATTGCAGTTCCAGTAGCTAATGACCCAAAAGTTCTCGGTAAAATAATAGTTTCTACCTTAACTGGCATTATCGGTAACTGTTCCTTGTAATATCTCCATAGTTTTATTTTAAGATCGTCATCTGATTTCAAGTCCTCAGAATAACTTTTAACTGCGTCTTCCAGGTCTTTAACAGCCCAACCAAGATGTAGCATTATTCCTCTGGGAGTTTGAGTAAGATGAAGTTCCTTATTATCTTCAAGACTTCGTTCATGATAAAGCACGAAGTGGTGAGGTGAATAATAATGAGATAATGACCATCTTAAATCCTCAACTTTCTCAGCATCATAACGACTCATATATTTCTCGATGAAATGCTTGAATCGAGCTTTGGTTTGTCCAGGTGAAGTAAATCCAGTATAAAGTCCTCCGAAGTACTCAATAGCACAAGTCCATAAAATATACGCTCCAACTAACGCCCCTTTATCATCACAGGTGCCATCGGGGTTCATACTACAACATCTACGAATATCACCCACAGCCCAATCAATTATTCTGTCAAATTGTTCATCTATGTATGCTTTTGCAAATAAAAGTTCGTCTTTATCTATATTCATATGGAATGTTTATCTGAAATTTACTCATCTGCTTTTAGTGCAGAATTAACTGAAGAGACAAACAAAGAAAGATCTTGTGTTTTTATCTCTTCAAGTTCTTTAATTTTTCTTTTGCTTAAATCAATAGCTTCTTGAGTGTCTATTAACTTTTTTACTAATAAGCGTTGTTTTTCAATTGGAATAAGGGGAATCTTTACATCTTGTATTTTCTTTACAGAAAGTGAGACGTTTGCAGCTCCTTTCATCTGACTGACTAGTAAATCTTCTTTATTAGCTGACAGATAATAATATACAAACAAAGGTAGAAATTTCTCCTTATCCTTGATTCTTGCTACTGACAAAATCGAAGCTGCTGAAAATTTACCACTAAAATAGGTTAATCTTTTTATACTTGCGTGACCATGCCCAGTTGAAGATACAAGGGGAATTAAAATTGCTTCCTCATCGTATTTATAATTTTTACATTTTTTAAAATCTTCAGCTGTTGTTATTAATGTAAAGTCGCCTTCGTCGCTTCCTTGTGCAGGCTCAGTTCCTTTCTCTATATCAGCAATGGATCCAAGCGAGATGAAATTATCCGATGTCGTAAGATTTGCTGAGGCTTTTAAAAGTGCTTTTGGTGAAAGTTCATAATTATTATCTGTGATTAGATTCTTTTCAATAAACCCATGCTTACCTTGTTTTTCTTTATAGTTTTGAGAATTCCTTAGTTTCCAATTATTTATTAAATCGGGTAGCTCGGAGTCTCCTAAAAAGGATCTGACATTTCCATTACTATATCCATCATGTTCTACATTGTACATCCAAACTTTTTCGGTATCGCCACCTTTAACAAATAATAAAATGTAAGTTGCTACGCTAGCATAAGGTTTGAATGTAAAATGAGGCAAGGAAATAATTGCCTCTAGCTGATTTTCCTCAACTAACATTTTTCGAAGTCTTAGTGACGCAGCATCATTACCTAATACAATACCTTCAGGAACTATTACACCGGCTCTACCACCAATTCTTAGCATATTCAATATCTTGTTAACAAAGAGTAATTCGGTCTTAGTTGTTTTAAGGGAAAGGTCTTCACTAATATCACCTTTGTCGATGCTTCCTTTAAAAGGAGGATTGGCCATTATTACGTCGTAATGATTGTCGTCGTAATATTTTTTTGATAGCGTATCCTTCTGATCAATATTTGGATTAGATATGCCATGCATCATCAGATTCATAAGGCCAATTCTAACCATGCTATCATCCATGTCATATCCATAAAAAGTTTTCTCTTTTAATTGTTTCCATTGACGCTCATCTGTTAACTTGTCGCCAAGAAGTCCTCTCGTAAGTCCATTTTCATCAGTTTTTTGATGTTCTTTACTTGTGTATTGAGTGAGAATATGTTGATATGCACCAAGTAAAAATCCAGCCGTTCCACAAGCAGGATCACAAATTGTATCTCCCAGCTTTGGATCAACAAGTTCACAAATTAACTGAATAATATGTCTTGGAGTTCGGAATTGACCTAATTTTCCGGCACTAGTAATCTCTGATAGAAGGTATTCATAAACGTCGCCTTGAGTATCCTGAAACCCTTGACCACTTAATTCTTCTCTTGAAATTTCTTCAAATATTTCATCTATGATATTAACTGCTTCAACAACCAAAGAGGGTTTTGAAATAATAAAGACTGCATTACCCATGTGTTTTGCAAACGCGCTATTACTAGAATTAAGGGTCTTCAAGAATGGAAAAACTTTTGTTTGGATATGAGCTAACATATCTCCACCTTCCATATGTCTAAAGTGGCTCCATCTTAAATCTTCATTACCCTTAAAAATTGACTTGTATGCCTCTCCTGTAAATTCTGCATCTTGCATCTTCTTTAGATCCATCTGATCAAGACGTTTCATAAATAGGAGATAGGATATTTGTTCTATGGCAGTAAGCGGGTTTGAAATTCCACCACTCCAAAACTTATCCCAAAGTCGATCAATAGATGATTTGATTGTTGTATTAAGCATATTGAAAAATCTGATCTGTAAACTTCAATATTTCTTGCTGCATATGTTTATCAAATAAACCCAAGAATCCATTCTCATGCAGTTTAGTAAAAGGCTCTTGTACTAGATCTCTTTTCGTTAAGGCTCCATTTTCAACAATAAAAGTTTGTAGAGTATGTAGAAATTGAATTTGTTTTGCAGAAAGAGTATTGTGGTCAGCAATAAATTCAGCGAAAGCTTCGGATACCTTTTCCGGAAATGTAACTAGACCACCAATCCCCATTATGTATTTAATAAGATCTAGAAAATGAACTTGCCTGGCGTAATATGCCTTTTGTAGATTTTCTTCAGTAGGATAAGGTTCATATTCTGCGAGTTTTTCAGCTAGTTCATCTGCCTCATCATTCGTTATGCTTTCACCATTTTTAATCTTCCGAAGAGTTTCATTTTCTTCCTCAAGTTTCTTTACAAGCGCTTCTACCTTTTCTCGATACTTTTGGATAGTAATACGCTCATTTGCTGCCCCAAACTTTATAAATTCTTTTTCAGAAGTAATATCTCGCAAATCAAAAGCATCTTGTTTTGGCTTTATGCCTTCCTCTCTGTACTTCATGAGTGGAGCAATTTTCTCAATTAGAACATCAAGGTCTTTTTCCGTTGCAATAGATAAATATCCGCCATGAAGAACAGCTTCTATCAAATCCTTTTCTCTTGCCACAACATTAACAGTTAGGGGAAGATCAGAAACCATCTCTATAATTACATCTTCAAGAGTAGTAATTTTCTTTTCATTTCCTTCGATTTCACCTAGCTTTGCAATAGAATACTGAATAACTTTTAACTCAAAGCTCATTGCTTTATAGTCTTCGCCTGTTCGAGTTCTCATTAAGGGTGCAATGTCTTTCTGAAGAAATAATTGTTTATCTTCATTTAATCTCGACCAGAATTGCTCATTGAGCGTATCAAGAGTGGTTTTAGCATCTAATATTACGACATTATTTTGAGGAAGTTTTGCAATGTCATCTTGGAGTTTTTGAATTGTAGCCTTTACTAACTGCTCATTGTTTTGGGTTTGACCAACAGAAAGTTTCTCAAGTCTTGTTTCAAATAGTCTAACTGGAATAGGTTTTGTTGGTCTATCAATTTTTCCTGTAGGATTCATTTGGAAATACTCAAAGTTTTCCCAACAGTCCAAGATTAAGAACTTATCTTTTTGTTTGCACCATGATTTGATTTTTTTAGGCTCTAGTAATCTTGTACCTCGACCAATCATTTGCCAGAACTTGGTATAAGAAAAAACAGGCTTTACAAATACAAGGTTAACTAACTCTCTAACATCAATTCCGGTATCGAGCATGTCAACACTGATAGCAACTCTTGGGAAGTCATTATTTGTAAATTGATCAAGTAAGCCACCTTTACCATAAACACGAGGATCGTCTGATACGATAACTTTTGCGAGATTCCCTTTGTGCTCAGGGTATAAATCGTCAAACACTTCCTGCAAGCGTCTAGCATGTTTCATCGTCATAGCAAAGAAAATCGTCTTGCCTGGCAAAGTTCCACTCTCATCCTTAATTGACTCTTCCATGAATTCCTGAACAATAAGCGCATTTGTTCCTCTGTTAGTAACTTTCTTTTCGAGGTCAGTTCCTTCGTAATTTATTTCTTCAGGTTCTTTTCCGTCTGCTAAGAGTTTTTGTTGCTCTGCTAATGAGATGTTTTGTTTTCTAATTCCTTCCTTCTGGAACTTAGTACGAATTTTTAGTACTTCAAAATCGCAAAGATAGGGAGGTTTGTTATTGATAGCCTCTTCATATGAATAGGCAAAGGTAGGTAATCCATCATCGCAATTAAATAAACTGAAGGTATTATGCTCAACTGCATCTTTGGGTGTGGCAGTTAAGCCGATTTGAATTGCATCAAAGTAGTCGAAGATATTTTTATAAACATTGTATATAGATCTATGGCTTTCGTCTGCAATAATCAAGTCAAAGAAGTGGGGACTTAACGGACAATCTTTATCTTCAATAATATTAAGCATTGTTGGGTAAGTGGTTGCATAGACACGCCTATCTGTAGCTATTTCTGTTTCACCAATCTTTGGCCATACTGGGGCGTTAGGAAGATATTCTTTAAATGCATCAAGAGCTTGATTTCGAAGGGCAATACGATCTACCAGGAATAATACTCTTTGGACTCTGTTAGTTCTCATAAGAACATCAACCATTGCAACACAAGTTCTTGTCTTACCTGTACCAGTAGCCATAACAATCAGCTCTTTCCTTTTGCCTTTATCTAGGCTTTCAAATACTGAGCGAATTGCCTCTATCTGGTAAGGACGGTTTGATATGTCACGGTTAATGAGTTCTTGAGAAACTGGCTTCTCGTTTTTTCTTAAAAAGAGTAATCTTTCCAGATCTTTTCTAGTGGGGAAACCATAAACTTTTCTTGGAGGAGTCTTTTCTGTATCCCAAAAATAAATATCATTACCATTTGTATAAAAAACAAAAGGCATATCTTTACCTGAGTTTTTTTGGATATTTATAGCATATTGTCTTGCTTGTTCCTGACCAATACGAGCATCTTTTGATGTTTTCTTAGCTTCTACAACGGCCAATGGGTAGCCATCTTCACCTAGAAGTACGTAATCAGCATATTGAAAACCTTGGTGTTCATGTTCTGGTTCCTCTATGCCTTCTGGTAGTCCAACCCAAATATCAAGCTCTGAAGTTACCTGTGAAGGATTATTTACATCCCAACCAGCTTTTGCGAGGCGTAAGTCTATAATTTCTTGCCTTGTTTTTGCTTCTGTTATATCCATATTAATATTTATTCTTCTCTTAAAACTTTAAGCTTGCTCTTTCGTAAGTTTCTTTAAAAACGCTTCAATATCTTCTTTTTTGTATCGTCTATCGCCGCGCTTACTTATTATGATAGCAGGAAGTTTGCCCTCTCTATCCCAACGCCTTAGCGTTTCAGGGTTAACTCCAAGAATTTTTGCCGTTTCTCGTATTCGAAGTAACTTAATAGAATTAGCCATATATCCCACCTAATAACTTATACATAATTATACATAAATCTGCTCTAATAAACTAGACTAATAAAAATAAATTCTTCTCATTTTTGTAGCCTCTGCCGATCAATAAAACTATTTTGCCTCCCCGACAGCAAGATGATTTCTCCAAAAATCAAAAATGTATAAGGTTCTGCTATTTCCTCATTAGAATTAACCAGACAACATTTAAACAGGCTCGTTTTAGATGTGAGAGGAAATTAAGAAGAATATGGAAATCGTATATACTACCAAAAATTTAAATATCGCTGCGTTCTTATATGCCTCAGATCTGCAACTAATCCGAACAGAACGTATCAATAGAGAAGTATTCTTTCATTTTACCCCAAAGGAGAAAGCAGAATCGTTAGTCGAGGGATACTTTGCCGGTTCTGCAACTGTTAATCCTCGTGATCTCTTTGCTCGACTCAAGGACTTAAAAGATCTCATTTTCTCAGGAGGGAAATATGCATAAAAACTATACTACTTTCCCTGGCTTTCCGCCCGAACCGGTAACAAACTACTGGCCATATCCAAAGGCGCTAAATGGCTGGTGGCATATCTTAACACCCGGTGAACAAAAAGTACTCGATTATATCCTGCGTCATACGTGGGGATTTAAAAAAACTGCAGATGGTATTTCTCTTTCTCAATTTATAAACGGTATCACTAAAAGAGACGGAACTGTTATTGATAGAGGGACAGGACTTAAAGATGAAAA
>Ga0209515_10009776_pt1 | contig 10842 bp, 8 predicted proteins | sample Subgroupgradi54m_FD_187454 | JGI IMG/M metagenome (GOLD analysis project Ga0209515, IMG submission 187454) | Subsurface groundwater microbial communities from S. Glens Falls, New York, USA - GMW60B uncontaminated upgradient, 5.4 m (SPAdes)... ...
ACATGCATTCTTGTATATAGTTGCATTTCCTTTTATGATAATTTCCATGGTGGTTTTGCCAATTGCAGGTCTTGCAGTAATTGCTATTTCAATATTGGAGATCATCAACGGCGATGGGTTTTTTGTTTTACAGATGTTTTTATTAATTATCATATTACAAACCCTAATGTGTGCCTTGGCAGTAAGAATAGATAACGAAGACCCTAAATTGATATTATTTTCTCCTTTTCTTGTTTTAGGGTATAAACAGCTTATTGACATTTTGCTGATAAAGGGCACTCTAGAAACAGTCTTTAAAACAAAGACAAAGTGGACCCGTGCCAAAAGGATAGGTGTATAATAAAAATGAAAACGGTCTTATTGAAAAAACAAATTACAAACTTTGCCATAGCGTTTTTTCTCATACTGATAATCTTACAACCCATTCTTGTTTATGCAGATCAAGGCACAGGTTCTATTGAAATCGATGTAAGATACACAAACCACGATAGAGCAGATTACTATTCCATGGCACTAAAAGTATACCAAGATTTTGACACAACTCCGTACAAGGATATATCATCGTTATCAGCCAATCCCTACAACATAGTTTCTCTTCCAGTGGGCCACAAGTATAAAATCGAAGTTTACGCAAATGGCATGTATGCAAGTACGGGTTATGTGGATTTACAAAGTGCCCATGAAGTACTTGATATAACAATACCGCTTCCTGGAGGAATACGCTTCAATGTATTCTATAATGATGGTCTGACTCCAATAGAAAACGCTACCGTGTCAGTAAAATCCCAAGACGAAAAACAATGGGCCCAAAGTACTACGGACAAAGGTCAAACAACACGTTTTTGGATTCAACCCCCAATAACAGATAACAACTATTACATTGCAGATGTTTCAATAGGAAAGAATCTAGTTTATTCATTTTCTCCTGTAAAACTCAGAGCTGGAGTTTCACAAGAGTTTAAAATTACAACTCCATGGCCGGCAATTGCAAACAGTCTTTTAACAGTACAAGTTTTCAAAGATTCGTCTAGAGTTGTTACTACTTTAGATGGGAATTTTTTAGTAGAGTTGTATGATATTAATGGAAATAAAATTGCAGATTCTAAGGTAGATTCACGCGGTCAAGCTTACTTTTCTAATCTCAAAGTCGGAGACTATATTTTTCGTGCAATAAATTTGAGCACCAATAGCGAATGGGGCAGGTCCACTGAGACAGTTGATGGAAAACAAAACTTGATACAAATTTTCAAAACTCAACCTGTGATTAGTCAGACACCAAATACTACAACAAATCAACCCACACAACCATCTAATGTCTCAAATCCTACACCAAATAACGTTCCAAATTGTCAATGTGTGGCTTTCAGATTAGATAATGTCCAAGATTATTGGTTAAACAACGTTCAAACAAAGATAATTGACACGTTTCAGCAGAAAAGTGCTAGTCTCACAATTGGAATAATTGGCAATTCGTTTGGCAATGATGCCAAACTAGTAGGATACATAAAAGACAAGATTAAAGCAAACAATCCTTCAATAGAGATAGCAAATAATGGATGGAAATTTGAGAACTTTGCTGCGCTTAACAAAGATGAACAGCATTCTCTTCTTAAGGACTCTAATGACAAGATATTTTCATTGTTAGGAACTACGCCGCAAGTCTTCATTCCGCCTTATGGTAAAATAAATAATTATACTTTTGATGCAATGTATGAAAACAAAATTACTTTGCTTAGCGCAAACACATTAACTTATCACACAGTTTATCCCTCATCAAGTGCAATTCATAGATTTCCAGCAACTGTTGCTACTGGTTTTATTAGCATAGGCAATGGTACATCGCACAGATTAACCAATAATGAAATATTTACCAACATTCAAAACAGTTTACACGACTATGGATTTGCAATAGTCACCATCTCCTTCCAAGATTATGCAATGAATAATGGAACTGTAACACAAAATGAACCAGACCCGCAACAAATTCAACAACTCGGATCATTAATTGATGAGCTTAGAAATAACGGCCTGAAAATTGTAACCATAAGAGGAATAGGCAATGAAGAAATACCAAATCTTATCCCGTCATGGATTAAAAATAATGCAGGATGGTGGGCAAATGGACAGATATCTGATTCTGATTTTATCAGCGGCATCCAGTATATGATACAAAAACACATCATAGTTATTCAAAATCTACCCAAGTCTGGGGAATTAAATGGTCAATCAATTCCAGTTTGGGTCAAGAATAATGCAGGATGGTGGGCTGAAAATAAAATTTCAGACAATGATTTTGTCAAGGGCATAGAATTTCTTGTACAACAAGGAATAATCAGAACTTAAAATAAAAGCCATACTATTTTTTAGGACCTAACATTTCATCACTTTTCACATTTTGATCCCATTTTCCCCGTACGCCTTTTACCAGCACGATTACTCCTCCACCAATCAGACCCAACGATACGGAAAGAAAGATGAGTTTGTCTTGTATTTTTTCATCACATTTTACTTTGATGGCTTGGCCGTCGGCAGTATAATCAAAACAATCACCAAATTGATCAGCTTGAACCGTATACTTTTGATATTGTGCGCCAGTAACGCCACCTATTAGAAAACCAGAGAACGCAAGAACTGAGCCTATTATTATGAGCCTACTATCACTCACAGATGGTATTTGCATCGTGTAATATTTAATGTTGTAAACCCTTAATCTCCTTAGGAGATATTCTATGGTTTTTGGATGGGGAAAGAAAAAAACAGGAAACGAAACGGTGGAATCAACAAGGCAAGAAAGACAAATCTCCTTTTCAGATATCAATTTGATTTTGAAGGAAAATGAGGCACAGTTACTAAAAAGAATACTTGGACAAGCAAAGTCAATACGAGAACAGATAGACGTTGAACAAAAAAACATTCTACAAACAATCTTACAGTTTGAAAAAGATGATCTTAGCGCAGAAGACGTAGATAAAAGTCTCAAAGTACTCATAGAACGAGGAAAAAAGGCAGTAGGTTCTGGAGTAAAAAGAGAAACTGCAGTTGTTCTGTCAAATCTAGATACTTATTCAAATTTGGCAAATCTTAACGCCCAAACAGGGCAGATGCTAAAAAGGATAGGAGATATTTTGGGAACAAATTCTCGGGTAATGCATGTTTTTGCAAGAAAGTATACAGATAAACTCAAAGAAGATCTTGCAGCTATGGCAAATAATAAAAAACAATTACAAAATTTCGTTGACAAATATACCAATTTTGAATCAACATATAAAAATATTTTAGAAGAGATTGAAAAAATAAAAAACTCAAAAAAAGAAATTGAGGACAAAAATCACAGATTAACCGAACTTAAAAGAGAAATTGAGGATCATAAAATGACAATTAACAATCTAGAACAAGATATACGTACACTAAAATCAAAAAATGAATATCATGAATTCCTCAACGTCAAAAAAGAGGTTGAATCTATGGCTCCAGAAAGAAACAACGTCAAAAATGAAATTGATTTGCAATTTTCAAAGATATCAAGACCTCTTGGGAAATATAGTTATATCTCATCTCTTGAAAAACCTCTCAAAAACATCATGGCTCGTTTAGTTGAAGAACCAATCGAAGTAATCACGAATGAGAATAAGAATGCCATCATCGAGATATTACAGGCAGTGGTAAAGTCAGTCGTTGCAGGCAATGTTTCTGTTAAAGACTCACAAAAAGCCGTTGAACAAATCGAAGAGACAATAAGTAGGTTGGATGAATTCATTAATCTAAAAAACAATTTATCCAAAAAGATGAACGATTTAGAGAGCAAGCTTTCCATTTTAAATATTAAAGATTTGGAAGAAAAAGAAAAAAAAGTAACAAGAACAAAAGAGGCCATATTACAATGTGAGTCCTCTATCAAGGCACTAGAAAAGGAGATTTCCGAGGAATCAACCCGTATACCACATCTTATTCATGATATCGAAACAAAGCTAAGTGAAATTTCCAGAACCAAAATTACTTTGAAAATTTGATGTGTGGAATTTTCTCTGAAATATTCTTCGAAGGTTAATTAATTTGTGGATCAAAATTATATCATGATTTTCAAAAAAGAAAAATTACGACGAACAATCACAATAACAAAAGACGCACGTGATGGAATCTTGACTTATTGCAAGATGAATCATCCAAATGAAGGAATTCTCATCTTACGTGGAAAGTCTAAAAAAGGAAATGTTGTTGTAGATAGTCTGGTAATTCCACCTTTTTCCCATCATGGTCCAACATTTGCAGGATTTCCACATTCCTTTTTGCCATTTGATCCAAGCTATGTAGGTACTGTTCACTCCCATCCAAATGGATCCGCAAAACCCTCAGTCACGGATCTGCACAATTTCTTTGGATTTGTTTCATTGATTGTACAGTCACCATATGAGGATGACGATATTTTTGCATATGATCGAGATGGCAATCTGCTTGAAATCACAATAAGTTCAGACGAATTATGACAAAAACTTATAAGCTTTTTATGACAAACACATGTGTTGCCTGCAATTAATTATAAAATGTACGTAATATTCTTGTTTGGTTCTCTAGCCTTCAGTATAGGCATACAGTATCTTGCGGCACTAATGAATTGGCCACCATTTTCTGGATTAGCCGTTGCCATTATAGTTTTCCTTCTCTTTCCGTTGATCATAAGGCAACGAATGAAGAGAACTGGTAATTATGGCGATACTGGTACAGGATTCTTTGGACAGAGTCAAGGTGTAAAGTACATTTGCCTTACATGTAACAATAGGTACAAGGGCGGTTCTTGCCCAAGATGTGGCTCCAAGATGAAAAGAGCAGACTTTTAGAAACCAACAAAAAACATCATGACACTTGAAGAACTAAGAAAAAAAGCATTATTCCAAAATACGATAGACACTTGGATAATGTTGTGCGAAGAAACCAAAGCAGATTGGTATTCTTCAGAAAATTACAAAAAATTCATTTCTCATCTTACAAAAAGCGGTTTGAAGATGCAAAAATTTCCTCTTTGTATTAAAGAATCTGGTGGTATGTACCAACGAGGAAAAGACAAAACACAATTTGCTGAGGTCCTTGCCCAAGATACTGACCCTAATGCATCTGCTTACACAATAAAGCTAAACGATGAAATAATAAAAATAATTAGGCAATTCAACCCTACCGCTTTAGCCTAGGGTTTACTATCACATCCATCGTGTGTCCAATAAAGACAAATGCAAGTCCTGTCACTGCAATCATAATCCCTGGTGGCAAGATCCACCACCAAAGACCTCTTGCTGCTGCACCATAGGTATTAGCATCGTGTAAAATTTGTCCCCATGTTGGAAATGCTGGATCACCCAATCCCAAAAAGCTAAGGCCTGCCTCAGTTGTAATTGCTGCTGGTACTGATATTGCAATGCTTGCAAAAGCATATGGCAAAAGCTGAGGAAGTATGTGTTTGAAGATGATTTTACTGTCTTTTTGTCCCATTATCTTTGAAGCTTCTACATATTGCAATGTTTTAATCTGCAAGGCCATACTTCGAGAAACTTTTGCAATTCCTACCCATCCAAAGAGGACCAAAAATCCTACAATTAGGAATATACTATTACCAATTGTAACTGCCAATATTATCAAAAGAGGCAGTGCAGGCATTGCATAAATAACATCATTAAAGCGCATCAGTGACTCGTCAGTCCTTTTTCCCTTGTAGCCTGCAAATACACCATAGATTAGGCCAATGACAACAGAACCAATTGCTACAGTAATTCCAATGAACAATGCTAGAGGAGTACCCCATAACAGCCCGACAGCCAAGTTTCGCCTAAGCTCATCCGTGCCCATTAAACCATACACCTTGCCTCCTAAGATGAATTTAGATGGCTCAAGGCTTGGTTTTGATTTAACATTATACAGACTTACTTTGAAGGAATAATGCCCATTTAGTACCTTGTTCTCATCAGTCTTAGAAAAAACAATATCCTGTGCTAGCAGTGATTCAATTGGAAACATGAAATTGTCTTGATTCTTTCTTAGATTTTTTATCATAGAATTATCCGTTGAGAAAATAAACCCGTGATAGGATGTCTCTGTTTTTGACTGCGAAAGTGAAGTTGATATCAACTTTAGTTCTTTGCCGTCTGGTCGCACCACCCAAATTTGTAACAGTGGGGAGCCAGAATATTTTGCAGTATATTCATAGATAAAATCTCTTGGAAATTTATCATAGTTATAATCAACAGCAAAAATATTTGTAGTCAGAAATATTTCTCCGACATTTTGTGACAGTACTTGCGGATTTTGCAGAATCATATGCTCTGGCATTTTTTCTGCAAGAAAATAATTCACCCATGCAGGAAGAGCAGATTTTGGAAAGGTTAACCAACTTGCAGGATCATTCCACTCTTTAAAACTCTCTATTGGAATAGTAACAACAGCTATTGCTGACAATACAAAAAGGATTACAAGTATTCCTATTCCAACTAGGCCAATCTTATTTTTGGAAAATTCACGACCAATTTCCTTTGAAGAGAAACTCATCCTCTTCGTACCCTTGGATCAAAGTAACCGTACAAAATATCAGCTAAGAAAATGCTTACAAGGAAAAATGCGGTCAAGACATAGGTTTCGCCAATTATTATGGGCAAGTCAAGGACGTTGATTGCCTCAAAGTACAGCCTTCCCATGCCTGGCCAATCAAATACTGCTTCTGTAATTATGGCACCACCAAGTGAACCCGAGAGGCTTAATGCTAGGACAGTAACAATTGGTGGAGCCGCATTTTTGAGTGCGTGGGTATAGATTATCTTTTTTTCGCTAATACCAGCTGCTCTTTTTGCTACTACAAAATCTTCTTGCATTATTCCAACGATGAAATTTCTTACAAGGTATGCCCATGAACCAAAACCAATCAGTACTAGTGTAATTAGTGGAAGCGTCATGTGATACAAGAGGGCACCCAGATATCCGGGATCTGTCACAGGAATCAATGGGGTTGCCCTTGCTGGAAAGATCTCATAGACAAATGCAAATACAAAGATCATAAGCATACCTATCCACCAGACTGGAAAGCTGCTGCTAATGACAGCAAAAGTGGAAGTTATCTTGTCTAGCTTTGAGTTTATTTTACTTCCTGACAGAGCCCCAAGAAAAATACCAATTAATGAAATGAACAAAGTTGCAGTTGTAAAAAGCAGAATTGTTCTGGGCATCTTTTCAAGTATTATGTCTTTGACATCAGATGAACCAGTATCACTAGTAAGAAATTTTGCATGTCCAAAATCGAGTGTCAAGATCTTGTACATTGAAAGTCCTAACCGGGGAGGATAGTACCAAGGCTTGTCAAGTCCTAGCGCATCTATCCTTTGTTTGATTTGATTTTCTACAAAGGCATCAAGATCTTTTGGGTTTTTGAAACTTGCAATAAGATGTTTATTGTCAGTAACTTGTTGCCTTATTTCAAGTGCAACACTTTGTTTTAAGATGGCATCCATGTTTGAACCAACAAGTGCAATTGTAAGCAACAAAGTAGCCATAAGGACTCCAAACATAGTTACCGCGCGTTTAAGGATGAATAGTTTAAAACCCATCTTTATTTCATATCCTTGCTAGAGTTAATAACATGTAGGGATTTCTTTCTCTTCTTCAATGCAATTATAACTCCAATAGCGATTGCTGACAAAACAACGCCAATTACAATATAGTCTGGACCAACAATTGAGGGACTACTGACTTCAACATTCTCAGGAATTGTTTGACTTTCTCCTTGAATTCCTAAGAAGCTAGTATGAAAGATGTCAGGTTTTAGAGCAGAGTCCGATACTGCAAAGATCTTCAAATCATTTGCACCCGCACTTAGAAGTGATGTTTTTTCTTTTGATAATGTAATAGTTAGATTGCCTGTGTCAGATTGTTTGATACCAGAATCAACCATGTTACCATCTGCGTTAACAGCGTAATAGTAGATCGTAGAACCTGGTGTAACAGAAATTGGAATTGCCAATTCTTTTCCCAATGAAACTATTGTAGGAACATCAACTCTATTTATCGTGGCGACATTTACATTTTCAAATTTTTTCCAATAACCTGCCTCAAATGGATATGTAGGATCATCAAATGCCCTTATTGTTATTATTCTTGCCTCTGGAGAGTAGCTATCAAGATAAAATGGTCCATTGCCAATTACAGCATGACCATGTTTTTCTATCCACGATATTGACGATGAATATCTCATGTTATAGTATTGTGAATTTTTCTCAAATGTAGATAATCCAATCGGAATGGAGTTTGATTTTGAAAATTCTTCTAGATTTGATTTTAACATATTTGCATCGTTTGGTACAAGTAATGAAAGCCAATCAACATTTTTACTCACAGATTCTGATCTTGAAAATGCAACTTTGCCATTGGTTACAGATTTTTCCATTGCATAAAATAATTCCCATGGCATAGATGGAAATACACCTGCTGAATCGGCAATCTCTCCTTCATCAAAATGCCAATAGTCCTGATAAACTTCTATAGTGTTTTTATCAATAACTCTAATTCCAATTAACGTCTTTGCAGCCTGATTTGCCTTGGGGGAATACTCCGAATCAAAAGTTTTACTATTTTCTGTAGGTTCTGCTCCCCATTGATACAGAAAATAAATTGAATACAGAATATCATTCATGTCCATAGGTTGGCCATTATGCCAGTTTCCAAAATTTAGATGGAATGTTACCTTGCTTATGGATTTTACACCGTTGCCAACTTGAATCCATTTTTGTTGTGCAGGAACCCATTTTATTGCATCAGATGGTACCTCTAGCTTTCCAGTTGGTCCTGCAGTTTCCACTTTCCAATCGGAGCGAACAGGAATGGTGGTTCCAGTAAATGGGTTTTTGAAGCTTCCTGGATCAGACACTGTTCCCCATATTTGCTGACTTGCCGAATCAGTAAAACCTGCAACTGGGTTCCACGCGCCTTGGTAAATCTTCTTTACTCCGATTGTAAGTGAGTCTGAATTATCCCTCGCATTTATTGGAGTAAACCTGCTTGTAATTCCAGCACCGAAATCATTTATTATTCCATCAACTTTTTTATTAGATACATACTGATCAATTTTGCTTACAAGAAAAATTCGAACTGATTCCTTGAGACCTTCATTGACCGCTTTTTTTAATAATTCAGTTCTTTGTTCTGCAGAAGTAAAATTACCTATAAAGATGCTTTGTGAAATGGAATCCATGTAGTCGTCTTTGTAATTCCAATATGAGGGATTGTTGAATCCTGGCATGTTAGAAAACCATGGCGAATACATCTGTGCGGTAAGCACAGAATCATATCTTACAAAGCCACTTGATGCCCAACCTTCAGTGTAAATGCTCCACTTTAGATCAGAGGGGTTTGAACCATACACTATTGTAAATGCCTTGTTTAAATCCCCATAATCTCTTTTGACAGAAAACCCAATTTTCTCCAATTGTGAGGAAAGAATTTCACCAATAGATTTTCTTATTTGGTCATCGCTTCGAATAAAAATTGTAATCTCTATTGGTTTTGAATTATAGTACCACTTGTTTTCAATTTTTTGCGCGCCAGCATTTAACAGAGCATTTGAAATCATTTTTTCTGCCAACACAGGATTATATCTAAAGTTAAATGATTCAAGCTCACCTAGAATCAACAGATAATCAGGATCAAATGGTTTGTAAGCTGAAACCATTGAAACACCGTAACCACCAAGAAGCTCATCAACAATTAATTCTCGATCTACCAAATAATTTAGCGCAAATCTAACATCTTTTATTGAAAAAGGATTGAATTTTTCTGACGGAGCCGGATTTACAAGAAGACTGTAAGATTGGCCTGTCGATTGAAATATTTTTAGACCCTCTCGTGACTGAGGATCACTGATTCTGTCAAAAGGAATTGCCGAATAATAAATATCCAAATTTCCGTGTTTTACCTCTTCAAGGGCAGTATTTTCATCAGAATATTGAATGAATTGGATCTTATCAACAAAAGACCCCTTATCGGCAAAAACAACACTAGAACTAAAAATAAAAACTACAATGCCAAGTATCAAAATTGGATTCATGCACTGCTTTGCTTAAAACTGTATATAACCATCGCCAAATGAGTTTTTTTGATAAAGTCAGTAACAAGTTCAAAATTATTCAAAGTATAACATTTGGTGGTTATTTTCTAATCAAATTTTATGAATAATATTTTATAAACGCAAGATAAACCATGTTTATTGAATATCCAAACTATAGTAAGAGGCATCAAGGGAATCATTCCCGGTGGAGTATCTGTGAAAGATTTTTGCGTGGTAACGGAAACCAATGAAGAAACTGCAAGAAAAATACTAGATAACTTTATGCAAAACGGTATTGGAACTTTTGAAGATAAGCTAATTCATTTTAATGAAAATGACAAATTAAAAACTAGTTTACTTGCAATAAGAATGGGGGCTCCGATTGATGAAGTTTCTTCTCTTCTTGATTGGAAAGACTTTGAATCACTCGTTTCAGAAATTTTAGAATCTCGGGAGTTTGATACCATAAGGAATGTCATTCTTACAAAGCCAAGAATGGAGATTGATGTTGTAGGAATAAAAAATGAAGTGGCAATTCTTATAGATTGTAAACATTGGAAGAGATTAAGTTATTCGTCTCTTGAAACTGCAGTCAATAAACAAATTGAAAGAACAAAGCGCTATGTTACCAAAGAAAAAATACATGCCGCAATTCCAGCAATTGTCACTTTATATCAAGAAGAAGTCAAATTCATCAACAAGGTCCCGATAATACCCATATTCCAACTAGATTCTTTTTGTGAAGAATTTTATGGTAATTTAGAAGAGAT
>Ga0209515_10009777_pt1 | contig 10842 bp, 10 predicted proteins | sample Subgroupgradi54m_FD_187454 | JGI IMG/M metagenome (GOLD analysis project Ga0209515, IMG submission 187454) | Subsurface groundwater microbial communities from S. Glens Falls, New York, USA - GMW60B uncontaminated upgradient, 5.4 m (SPAdes)... ...
TTGTAGTATAAAAAAAGCTGTAGATCAATTAGAAAATAATGATCCTCAGAAACAAGAACTAGAAAGATTAGCAAATAAATTTTCTAATTTATCAAAGGCAGGACTTATAGGAAATACAATTAATATTATTATGCCTTTTGTAAAACTTTTAGATGATAGTAATCCAGCTGTAAAAATATTGAAATCAGTGCTTGACCAAATAGGATATGGTTTAAGTCAATGGTTCTTTCCAAAAAGAAGAGAACTTAGAGGTAGATTATTTGAAGAAATAAATCCGGAACTGTTTAAGCCTCAATCTCCAGAAGATGAACTTCCTCCATCTAAAGAACCACCTCCACCAGAAGAACCACCAGAAACAGGATTAAAAATTTATACTGGTTAAAAATTACTTCAGTGCCTCAACCCCACCCACAATTTCTGAAAGTTCCTGTGTAATTGCTGCCTGACGGGCTTTGTTATAAATAATTGTAAGTTTTTCAATTAATTCTTTTGCATTTTTTGTAGCACTTGACATTGCATTCATACGGCTTACAAGCTCACTGCATGACGCTTCTAATAAAGCATGATAAATAATGTTATTTAAATATAAAGGAAGTAAACTGCCAAGTACTGTATCCAAAGATGGCTCAAACAAAACTTCCGAAGACTGCATTGTTGGTGTCGAGGATTGGGAGATCACTGGAATAATTGGTAAAAATTGTTTTGTATAAACTTCATTTCTAAGCATTGAAATAAAATCTGTTCCTATTATTTCTACTTTATCAACTGTTTTATTTAAAAATACATTTTCAGCACCAGAAGCAATGAGGTTTGCCAGTTCAATATTTGGAACAGCAGGCAATTGTGTAAAACTTTCTAATATTTCTACTTTTGTTCTTTTAAAAAAGTTATTTGCTTTATTTCCAATTGTAATTAATTTTGATTTTATGCCAGATTTTTCAAGTTCAATAATTCTCTTTGCGGCTTTTTTAAGAATGTTTGTATTGTAACTGCCACACAAACCTCTATCAGAACTAATCACAATAATTCCAGTAGAGGCATGCCGCGGCATGCCTCTACTTTCCTGCATAAGAGGAATTGAATTTTTATCTGTTGGGGAAATTGAAGATACTGCTTTTTGTACAAAATTAACTATTTGTTGAGTATATGGCCTTGAACTTAAAACCCTGATTTGTGCTCTTCTTACTTTACTTGCAGCAACCAATTTCATTGCCTGAGTAATTTTCTGAGTACTTTTAATCGACTTAATTCTTATTTTTATGTGCTTTAGGTTTGGCATTTTTTGTTTACTCCGCAACTAAGTTTTTCAGTATTGCTTTCTTCACTGTGGGGCCTGTCGCCTTCAGGTACCCTCCAGATTTTCGTCACAAGTTCCTCAATCTAGACGCCTCCCTTCCGGCGCCACCCACAGTGAAGGGATGTTGATTAATTTACTTGACACTGTACTAGTTAAATTACATACTATTTTTTCCTTGTTAATATTAACATAACAATATGTTATAAAATAATTCTGTAATTATATTATGAATTCATCTAAAACCAAAATTTACTTTTTATATATTATGCTTCTTGCTTCTTATTTCTTTTCTTCTGCAAATTGCCAGACAAATGATCCAACAAAAAAATATGAGGAAATTATTCAACCTCAGGAACCTACGGCCCCTCTTCAAGCTCAACCTGTTATAGAAAAAAAACAAGACGAGTTAATTTTGCTTCTGCCAAAACTTGATCCAGCGCTATATAACAATTGGAATACTACTGGTGAAACATTTATATGGACACAAGGAAATCCTTATCCTGACTTCTTACAGCAGAATCAAGAACTTTTTAATGAACTCAAATTAGAAAAAATTTTAAAACAAACTTATACAAAAGAAAATCATGTTGTTGACATTTTGGTTTATAAGTTTAGCGATTTCACAGGTGCCTATAGTGCATACACTGTTCTACATAACGGAGCGACTACAAAATTAAAAGTTGGTAAAAATGCAAGTGAATCAGATAAGCTTGTTAATTTTTGGAAAGAAAGTTATTTTGTAGACATTCATACCAGTTCTGAAAATGATTCCACAGCAAAAGAATTTATTATTCTAGCAAGTCAGGATATCTCAAAAAATATTCAAACAGAACACATGCCACCGGTAGTAGCCATTCAGCTACCTGCTTTAAACAGAGTTCAGGGAAGTGAGAAATATTGCCTTGGAACGGTTTGCTGTAAAAAATATTTCACGAACAGTGCAGTAAATATTGATCTTTTTAATCTTTCTGAATCCGGTGGCATAATAACTGCACAATACCAGACTGATGATTCAAAGGATAAAGAAAGAATATCACTTATTCTTACCCGCTATACTACAAAGGAAAGTGCTCAGACTATATTTACCTCACTTAAAGAATTTTTTGAAAAGAAAAAAACTACAAACAAAGATATGAGCATAGATTTTGATATTGATAATTCAATCTTAAAAATTAAAAATCAAAAAATCAACTACACAATGTTAAAACAAAGAGGAAACCTGCTTGCTATTGCATATGACATAACAAACAAAAAAACCGGAGAACAAGTTCTTGCATTAATTCCATGGCCTATAGAAATCACAAAACCGATAAATACTATTACTAATACTGAGAAATAAGAAATTAAATAATCCAGGTGAGAATGATATTTCCCACTTTGTAAACCTTAACCTTTCATCACAAGCAGCTTAAAAAGCAATAGTTTAATCTTAACTAAGCATTGGTATAATATATACAGATTGTGTATACAACAAATGAAATTTGAATGGGACAAAAATAAAAGTGAAGCAAATCTACAAAAACATGGAATTAGTTTTGATGAAGCAAAAACTATATTTTATGGACATGTACTCACTATTAAAGATAGACGAAAAGAATATGGAGAAACTAGGGAAATTAGCATAGGAGAACTTGAGCATAAAATAGCAGTTGCTGTAGTGATTCATACAGACAGAAAAGGAAAAACAAGAATAATCTCAGCGAGAATTGCAAACAAAAAAGAAAGGACACTGTATTATGAGTATCTCAAAGAAAAGAGCTAAAGAAATAAAATCAATTAGAGATGAAAATATAGATTATTCAGATATTCCAGAATTAAGCGAAAGCTTTTTTAAAAAAGCTGATTTAGAAATGCCTAAAACTAAAACTGCTATTTCATTTAGATTAGATACTGATATATTGGAATGGTTCAAGTCTCAAGGAGAAAAATACCAAACAAAAATGAATGCAGTCCTAAAAGCATTTATGAATGCACATAGGCAGCATTAGTTTCCGCCAAAGGTCGGGACGATGTTTCCCACTATTGTTCTTAACCCGGGAAAGTTACTTTCTTTAAAGTTTCTTCATTAAACACTTTCGTACAAGACCTTTCCTTCGATCGAGGCTGGGCGTGCTATAGTCCCTGGAATATGACGGTCTCGCTCAAATTCTTCAGGGGTAAGAATAACTATATCTCTAGCAAAGCCCATAAAGAGTGCGATCCATCTCTACCATAAGTGGTCGGCGATTGTCTGAAACAGGACAAATTACTAAAATATCAGCATCGCTATGAATATCAGTAGTTCCTCTTGCATATGAACCAAAAAGAATTATCTTATTTGGATGAAACTTGTTCACCAAACGATTAACAGCCTCAGTAATTAATTTTTCATTTATCATTACTTTCTTTTTTTATTTTACCCTATTCCAGAGATTATAAACGGGATATCATAGACAATCCTAAAAATATGTTCTGTATTTCCGGTTTATAATTTAAACGCTGTAAGAAACTAGATAAGGTACAATTCTAGAGGACCTTAACAAATGACTTTAACAGAAGAAAAAAAACATAAAAAAATAGAAACTCTTGAAGAGGCCACTATAAGGTTTGCAGGTGATTCTGGCGATGGAATGCAGTTAACTGGCGGACAGTTTACAAATGCCACTGCAATTGTCGGTAATGATCTAAGTACTCTTCCTGACTTTCCTGCAGAAATCAGAGCCCCTGCCGGATCGCTAGCAGGAGTAAGTGCTTTTCAAATTCATTTCAGCAGCAAAGAGATTCATACTCCAGGAGATATTCTGGATGTTCTTGTAGCTATGAACCCTGCTGCACTAAAAACAAATTTAAAAGATTTAAAACCTGGTGGAATGCTCATAGTAAACACAAATGCATTTAATGAAACAAACTTTAAAAAAGCTGGCTATGAGAAAAATCCACTTGAAGAAAACTTAAATCAAAAATATAAAGTCTTTTCAATTGAAATCTCAAGACTTACACAGCTTGCCCTTGAAGAAATGAAACTGCCAGGAAAAGTAGTCGACCGTTCAAAAAATCTATTTGCACTTGGTCTTATGTACTGGCTTTATACAAGACCTATGGAAACCACCATTGAATGGTTAAAGAAAAAGTTTTCAAAAGATCCTGTAATTTTAGAAGCAAACTTAAAAGTATTAAAAGCTGGATATCACTATGGTGAAACCACAGAAACATTTATTTCAAACTATGAAATAAAACATGCCACAATTCTCCCTGGAAAATACAGAAATATAACTGGAAATGAAGCTACTGTATTAGGTTTAATCGCTGCACATCAATTAACAGGACTTACAGTATTTTTAGGGAGTTATCCTATAACTCCTGCAAGCGATATTTTACATGAGCTTTCAAAATATAAAAATTTTGGGATAAGAACTTTTCAAGCAGAAGATGAAATTGCTGCAATCGGTTCTGCAATTGGAGCAAGCTTTGCAGGCGGACTTGGTGTTACTACTACAAGTGGTCCAGGAGTTTGTCTAAAATCAGAGTTTATCAACCTTGCAGTTAAAACTGAATTGCCATTAATTATATGTGACATCCAAAGAGGCGGACCAAGCACAGGATTACCTACAAAAACAGAACAAGCTGATCTTCTTCAGGTACTTTTCGGACGGAATTCAGAAAGCCCTGTCCCTGTTATTGCAGCAGCAACTCCAGGGGATTGTTTTGAAACTATGATTGAAGCTGTAAGAATTGCTATAAAATACATGACCCCTGTATTCTTTATATCCGATGGTTATTTAGCAAATGGTTCTGAACCCTGGAAAATCCCTGACGTTAATAATCTGCAAAAAATTGATGTGAAATTTAGAAAAGAAAAGGAAGGTTTCTTCCCGTTTGTTAGAGATGGAAAAACATTAGCAAGACCTTGGGCGTTACCTGGTACTCCTGGATTAGAACATGTAATTGGAGGTCTTGAGTCAGAACAAATCACAGGAAAAGTCAGCTATGATCCAGACAACCATGATGCAATGGTAAAAATCCGTGCAAAAAGAATTGCTCAGATTGAAAATGATATTCCAGATATAAAACCTGTCTTTGGTGAATCAAAGGGAGATTTATTAATCTTAGGATGGGGTAGTACATTAGGTTCTATAAATGCTGCCACTGAAAAGCTTTTAGAAAAAGGATACAAAGTAGCAAATGCTCATCTTAGATATTTAAATCCTTTTCCAAAAAACCTTGGTGAGTTCTTAAAAAACTACAAAAAAGTTTTAATCCCTGAAGTTAATCTTGGACAATTAAAATTATTAATAAGAGCTAAATATTTAGTGGATGCACAAGGATTTAACTTTGTGGGTGGTCAACCACTTAAAGTAAATGGAATAGTCGAAACGGCAGAAAAAATGCTGAAAGGGTCAGTAATAGCATCATGAGAAACAAAAATAACTTTTCATTGTCATTGCGAGGAGCGTTAGCGACGAAGCAATCTCATAACGCTATCAGATTGCCGCGTCGGCTCCTTCAGAGCCTCCTCGCAATGACATTTAAAGCAGGAATAAATAAATGGCAATAAACGAACAACCTAAATACACAAAAGCCGACTTTGAATCAGCAAATGATGTCCGCTGGTGTCCAGGCTGTGGAGATTATGCTATTTTATCTGCTGTTCAGAGTGTAATGCCTACTCTGGGAATACCAAAAGAAAAATTTGTTTTTGTTTCTGGAATCGGCTGTTCAAGCAGGTTTCCATACTATATGAACTGTTACGGCTTTCATACTATTCACGGCAGAGCACTCACTGTAGCAACAGGAGTAAAGTCTATTAATCCTGATCTTTCTGTCTGGGTAGTTACAGGAGACGGAGACGGACTTAGCATAGGTGGAAATCACTTTATGCATGCTATCCGTAGAAACCAGGATTTTAAAATATTACTTTTTAATAATAAAATTTACGGTCTGACAAAAGGGCAATATTCACCGACTTCTGAACTTGGGAAGAAAACAAAGTCTACTCCATACGGTTCAATTGATAATCCTATCAATCCTGTTTCCATAGCAATTGCAAGCGGTGCCACCTTTGTAGCAAGAACCGTTGATAAAAATGTTAAACATATGATGGAAATCTTAAAAAGAGCAGCAGCACATAAAGGAACTGCATTTGTAGAAATCTATCAGAACTGTTTAGTATTTAATGACAATGCTTTTACTGACTTTACTGAAAAAGATATTAAAGATGATCACTCAGTTTACATAGAAGAAGGCAAGCCACTTGTTTTTGGAAAAAATCATGATAAAGCGATTAAGCTGAATGGATTTCATCCAGAAGTAATTAATTTATCAAACGGTAAAATGCCCGTAGAGACGTCCCATGGGGCGTCTCCTCTTATCCATAATGAAAAAGTACAGGATCGCGGACTTTCTTATGTAATAGGACAGATGGGTGTTGAAAATGAAGATTTGCCAGTTGCATTTGGAGTATTAAGATCCGTTGAGCAGCCTACTTACCAGGAAAGATTATTTGAACAGGAAAAATTAGCAAAAGAAAAGAGTTCAAAAGCAAGTCTTGAACAAATTTTAAATGCTGGAGATACTTGGGTAGTGAAATAAAAATGAAAATCCTAAAAAAACCAACAATAATCTTTTTAGTAGTTCAATTTTTAATTATAAACTCACTTTTATTATTTTCTACTTCTAACAAATCTCATGCAGCATTTGATGTTAAGGGTGTTGCCCTATTTAAGGACAACAATATTTGCATAATAATGGCAGGAAACACTACACCTGAAGGATTAAATCTTGGAAACTTTACAGTTACTACTGAAAGTGTTCAGTCAAAAATAAGTTCAAGTGGTTCACTATGCCCAATACCTCCATTTTTTACAGGTGGTGCAATTTTAACTACAGTAAATGGAATTAAGACACAGGCTGATCCAACCGTTCAGGGATTAGGAAGAGGAATTTTAATTTCTGAAATTGCAGGAGATTCAGGAGGAATATCAAGCTCAGGAGATCCCATAGGATTTAATACACTAATCACTGGATTTGGTGGACTTAGCAGAACAATATTTGAAATAAGCTTACCTCAAGGCTGTGATGTAATTGATGATGATGATGATGTAGTTGGCTCAAGCAGTGATCTTTCAACAATTAATGATTTTTCATTTCCTACATGTAGCTCAACCACAGGCATCACTGTAGCCTGCAATGTAACAAGTAACTTACTAACTGCTGTCTCAGGACTTGAACAAGCTACAAGTACAAGCCCTGCAAAAATCCGTTTTGCAATATCAGACATAACTACAGCAGCAGATGGAAATATGATTGATTCCATTTTAATAAAACTAGACTCACAAGACATTTGGTGTCCAAGTAACATTACTGGTCCCTTAAATGTAACTGTAATTGCAAAAGATTCAGTTAATAGTCCCACTACTTCTGTAACACTGGGTACAGCAAACATTGGTACACCTACACAAACTGCAAAAATATACTATGCTACTGAATCCTCTGTTTCAGAAAAAGGAGAAACATCCAGTAATGAAGTAAGTACTACACCTGTTCTTTCCGGAGCTTCAGCAAATGCAAATACAATACAGATAGAAGAATTAAATAACGAGTCGATTCCAATAGGTGGACAATCATCCCCTACAATTATAAATCCTTCAGTCATAAAGACCACAGAAATTTCTACTATCAATATCTGGCTTATACCATCCAGTTCAAGTTTATTTTTAAACCCTCCATCAACAACTGATATTTCATTTTCTGATAATTCACTTTTGGTTAGCTCTGCCCCTTACATTGTTATGAACAACGCTGATGATTTAAATGCTCCATTTGGAACCCTTGTAATCCCCATTAGAAAAAATCTCAGTGGAACTGATCCCTCATCAGTAAAAACAATCATTACAATTAAAAACCTTACACTGAGCGGTGACACTACTGCTTTAAAAGACAGCACTATATCACTTTCTTTCTTTGAACCTATTTCCGGTGCCATAGTAAACACTCCAGGAGCGCTTTCAATTCTTACTTCTAATACAAATTTATCAAACCCTCAAAACTTTTCCTCTTTTGCAGTTCAATCAACAAGAGGAGTTGTACAAAATACAATTATTGGTGGTGCTATAAATGATGCAGCAGGAGCATCTCAAGTAGTTACAGACGTAGATATAAGTGCACTAACTACGAGAGATACAGTACTTGGAACTCCACAAGTTATAAGCTTTACAAAGGTTATTTCTGCAGTAACTCCACTTGACTCAAGTAAAATTACTGTTTCAAATTCAAACTCAGTTTTAACAATAACGGGTGACAAAGCTGCTTCAATAGGCGGAGGAAAAGTAAAAATAGAATCACTTGCAAACGGTCAGACTTCTCCTTTTGATTCTGTAACCATTACAAGCAAGAGCGATGGATCATTTAACGCAAAACTTAAAGCAGATTTTTCAAAGGGTGATGTAACTCTTAATTTCAAACAAATAATAAGTAGTACAGAAAGCAAAGTTGCTACAAAATCTGTTTCACAAAGCTCATCCATATCACCTTCCTGTGAAAAAACTGTCTGTGGCTGTGCAAATCAAAACTGTACACCAAATATTACTTCTGTTTTATCATTTATTCAGAGCAATGGCGGTTTATCTCAAATAGTAAGCAGCGGTGGTACACTTCTTCAAGAAGTTATTAATTCTGCAAAAAAAGCTTTAGGATTAAACTGATACTAAGAGATTAAGCTTTTCATCAGATCTTATTTTTTCTTGAATTTCAGGCAAGGAGTATCCTTTTTCACCTAAAGCTTTTTTAACATCTACCTCAGAAAATATAGTTCCCATACCAAGCACCAATGCTTTAAGTTCTTCTTCATCGCTTTTGATTTCTCTTTGAAGTTGATTAAAATCACATCCCTTAATTTTTATGAGTGATTGGACCGGAATCTCATCAAACTGTGTACCAATTCCTCTTATAATCATTTTTAGAGCTTCTTCAATACTTGCCGGTTTCCTGTAAGCTCTGTTTGGATCTGTTAGTGCATCATATACATCTGCCACTTCAATTATTCTGGCTATGAAACTTGGTTCTTTTCCTCGCAAATCAGGATAACCTTTTTTTAATTTATCTTTTATCCACACATGATGTTCTAAAACTCCGTTATACCCAACCAGATCATCTGGAAAATGCTCTCCACCTCTTAACATCTTATATCCAATTTCAGGATGAGCCTTTATTTCAGCCCACTGTGAATCAGACAGTCTGCCTGGATAATCAAGTGTTGCTACTGGAACACCAATCTTACCAAGATCATGGAGAAAAGCAGAGTTAATTAATTTAAATAATTTTCTTGGTTCCAGCTTTAAATCCAAAGCAATATAAAACGCCTCTTCAGCAACTCTTGCTGAATGATCAGCAGATAATTGATGGTGCTCAGCTAATTTATTAAATAATTTTACTAACTCTTCAGTCAAATGTTCATGATTTGGATTCTTTATAACAGCCCTAAGCTGAGCCATAATTTTTAAAACTCTTTCAAGTGGGGTTTTTCCATGAATAATAAATCCATTAGGGGATTCATCTGCTTGAGGTTCAAAAGGTTGAGCAACATCATAGAGAGCGGTGGGAGAAGAAATCACAGAAATATAAGTACAAGACAGTGGATCCTTTGTTAGATAACCTTGTAAAGCCACTAGCGGTTCTACAACTTTCAACCCTTGTCCTTTATGACCAGCTCTTGGCTGATTTAAAGCTTCTGCAATGTTTTCTAGTACTCTTCTAGCAGACCTATGATGCGGGATATGTGTATCATCTTCTTTTCTAGCTGGTAATGTTTTGGATAAATTTACTATGTATAAGTTTACTCTTGGCATATTTTATAAAGTGCTTAAACTAAGGTAAAGCAAAACTATACTTATGCTAGTTTTTCCTATAACTTAGGTCTAAACAAAGATATTCTCCTGATTTAAATCTTCAACAATGAATTGCTTTTTAATTTATCATGTTTGTTTGCAGGAGTAGGTGTTTATAACAAAATTGTTTTACAAGGATTGATCAGTTTAAATTTGTTGTAGTTCTTTAACTATTTCCCTATCAAAATGGTGATTTGATTCCCAAAGCTTTTGCATTGCAGTCGCTTCATCTAATGATTTCTTATAGGGTCTATCATTTGTCATGGCATCAAAAGCATCTGCAATTGCAAGAATTCTAACAATTAATGGAACACTACTTCCTTTTATTCCATCAGGATAGCCACTTCCATCAATTCTTTCATGATGTTTTCTAGCCAAATCATCTACTCCTGGAATATGCCCTAATCCTGTTTGCTGAACTATTAGCGCCCCATGACCAGGATGTTTTTTAACCACTTTTCTTTCTAATGTCGTAAGAGTTCCAGTATTTGTAAATAAACTATCAGGACAAGCTATTTTCCCTATATCATGCAATGGTGCTCCTACCAGAATGGCTATTTCTTCTTCATAAGTCAATTTACACTTACCAGCAATAGCAAGTGCATAATCACGAACCCTTAGCGAATGTAGTGCAGTATCTCTATCTTTAATGTAAAGAGCCGAAAATAAAAACAAAACTTTTTG
>Ga0209515_10009778_pt1 | contig 10842 bp, 12 predicted proteins | sample Subgroupgradi54m_FD_187454 | JGI IMG/M metagenome (GOLD analysis project Ga0209515, IMG submission 187454) | Subsurface groundwater microbial communities from S. Glens Falls, New York, USA - GMW60B uncontaminated upgradient, 5.4 m (SPAdes)... ...
TTCGCACACGCATTGCACCATCTCCGACTGGTCAAGATCTTCACATCGGCAACGCCTATACGGCGCTTATTAACTACATATTTGCCAAGAAACATAAAGGTCACTTCATCGTGCGGATTGAAGATACGGATAGAACGCGTTTCGTAGAAGGTTCAGAGAAACGAATTTTGGAATCTCTTCATTGGCTTGGGCTTGACCCTGATGAGAGCACAGAAAAAGGAGGTACATATACACCCTATCGGCAATCAGAACGTTTGGATATTTACAAAAAAAATGCAGAAGAATTGGTAGAAAAAGGACATGCATATTATTGTTTTTGTACGACCCAGCGACTGGAACAAATGCGAAAAAACCAGGAAGCTCATCATTTGCCTCCTATGTATGATGGTTTGTGTAAAAAACTTGATCCAAAAGAGTCAAAAAAAAGAGTTGGACAGGGAGAAAAATATGTTATTCGTCTTAATGTGCCAGAAGAAGGGATAACCGTGTTTCACGATGTAATTCGTGGCGATATTTTTTTTGAAAATAAACTCATTGATGATCAAGTACTCCTCAAATCCGACGGATTTCCGACCTATCACTTCGGTGTGGTCGTTGATGATCATCTGATGGAAATTTCTCACATCATTCGCGGCGAAGAGTGGATTTCGTCAACTCCCAAACACATTCTTCTCTATCAATTTTTTGGGTGGGAGCCGCCAGTATTTGCGCATATGCCTTTACTTCGCAATCCCGATAAAAGTAAATTAAGCAAGCGCAAAAATCCCGTGTGGGTTTCCTGGTATAAAGAGCAAGGGTTTTTGCCAGAAGCAATTCTTAACTATCTTGCAACTCTGGCATGGGCATTTCCTGGTGGAAAAGAACTATTCACTCTGGAAGAAATGATGCAAAAATTTACTTTAGAAGCAGTTCAAACTACAGCACCGATATTTAATGTTGAAAAATTGCGTTGGATGAATGGTGAATATATTCGTCAAAAATCTGATGCAGAATTCAAAAAGTTATTATATCAGCATGTTACCATGTTAACTGATGAATATGATCCGCTCCTCGATAAAATTTTGCCGTTGGTCAAGGAACGGATGAAAACACTCAATGAATTTTGGACCCTTTCTAGTTTTTTCTTTGAAAAACCCAAAGAGTATGAACGACCAGTGAATAAAAAATTTCTTGAGATAGCAAAGAAGTCCTTTGAAGAACCTGCTTGGAAACATGACGCGATGGAACAAGCGATTCGGGATGAAGCAGAGAAAGCTGGAGTAAAAGCAAAAGATGTGTTTATGGAACTTCGCATTGCTATCACGGGTAAAACCGTCGGCCCGCCACTTTTGGAATCATTGGAGATTTTAGGAAAAGAGGAAACGATGAAGCGTTTGGACAAAATCTAGATATATTCCATCCAGTGGGGATCTGTTTCTACCGTTAATTCAAGATATACTTTTTTATTCGTTGCGGTTTCAAGTTCTTTTCTCGCGGCCATACTGATTTCTTTGATCATAGCGCCGCCTTTTCCAATAATCATAACTTTATACCGATCACTACTGGTGAGAATTCGTGCCTTTATATACAGAGCCCCATTATCTCGTTTGATAAGTTCGTCAACCACACTCGTGAGTGTATAGGGGACTTCTTTGCGTAAAAAGAGAAATGCCTTTTCGCGAATAATTTCTGCAAGAAATTTTTTACTGTCTACGTTGAGTGCCGGTTGTGCCAGAGTTTTTTTGTCGACGAGCGGTTTTCCTTCTGGAAGAAATGAAAAGATTGTTTCCATTAATGTATTGATGTTTTTGTTTGCAAGAGCAGAAATTTCTACGACGGCATCAAACTCATCTTCCATAAATTTGTACTGGACGATGTGCGTTGGTTGTTTGACGTCAATTTTATTGATGACCAGAATTTTAGGCACCTTGGCTTTCCGTACTATACCGAGTGCCTTATTTTCTTCAAAATCCCGTTCTCTGGTGTGATCAATCATGTAGACAACGACATTGACCCCTTGGTTTAATGACTCTTCGGCTTGTGGGTTTATGCGTCGAGCCAGAGTATCGCTTACTTTGCCAAAAATACCCGGGGTGTCGACAAAGATAATTTGGCCACGATCATCCTCATACACCGCCTGGAGATTAAACCGCGTGGTTTGTGGTTTAGGCGAGGTAATAGATACCTTGTGACCAAGGATGTGGTTGAGGAGTGTCGATTTTCCTACGTTTGGACGGCCGATGAGGGCAACAATGCCTGCTTTCATGCTCTATAGTATACTATACTCTGAGATTTATGGAGCAAAATACGGATGAAGCATTGGTTGGTAAGATTCAGCAAGGGGATGTATTGGCGTTTGAAATACTGGTCAAACGCTATCAACGCAGGTTGTTTTCCTTTGTTTTTCGTATTGTCTACGACGCACATGCGGCAGAAGAAGTGGTGCAGGATGCTCTGTTTGGCGCATACAAAACCATTCACCGAGTGGACACCACCAAGAAGTTCTCCTCGTATCTTTTTACGATTGCCAAAAATACCGCTATTTCGTATCTTCGGCGTCGAAAGCAGACTGTTTCGCTTGATATCATAGAAGAGCAGGCAAGCGAGGAGGAGACTTTCTATGAGAACCTTGTAGAAGCTGAACAAAAGCATCGCGTGAAGGAAGCTATCAATGAGCTGGATGACATATATCGTCGCGTTATTACTCTTTACTATTTTGATGATTTATCGTATGAAGAGATAAGTAAAAAATTTAAAGTACCTCTCAACACAGTGCGGACGCATCTGTCGCGTGGGAAAGCACAATTGAGAAAAATACTTGCATATGAAAAAGATTGATGTAACCAAATCAGTTATGAATCAAGTGGTGGGCTTTGAAAAACGACGCTCTTTTTGGTGGATTGGTAAATTTCTTTTTATTCTTTTTGTCCTTGGAGCACTGGGAATCTGGGTATTTTGGATTGCAGCAACAGAGATTCTTCAGCGTCAGACATTGGAACTCCTTACCCTGTTTACGCAAGATCGCGAGATCATTGCCCAGTTTTGGCAGGATACAATTATGGTATTTTTTGAGGAATTGCCACAACGAAAGCTTGCTGTAAGTTTCCTAGCACTTCTTGGGGTAGTCTTATTTGTTCTTCTTACAAGAAAAAAATTTATGATCGTATGGAAAAAGATTCAGCAACTTGCAAAATATGGACGAAACACTGAAAATACATAAGGGAGGAGAATTACTATGAAAAAAATGACACCCTTTTTATTTATTATTGTTCTTGCGGTACTCGTTGGTGTGATCCTAGTGGGATCTAAGGCACTGAAACAGTCGGGAAGATATATAGCCCCATCACAGACGACCTATCCTTCTTCAACAGGGGGAACCGCATCATCTTTGACACTGAGTGTTGCCTCGCCGACTGATGGCGCTGAAGTGACGAGTCCAACGGTTATAGTGAAAGGGAAGACAATGCCCAATGCGGAAGTTTTTGTCAATGATACGAATGGGACAGCTGATACAAACGGAAATTTTTCTATTGCAACTTCTCTTGATGAAGGAGAAAATACGGTGATTGTGATAGTAAATGATGCCGATGGAAACGTCGCCGAGCAAGAGTTGACCGTAACATACACCAGCGGCACATAATATTTCTGTTTACACCGCGCGCAAAGCGACGTGGTGAAACTTTTTCCTAACTTCTTGCGTATTAATTTCTAGAAAGCCCGCCTTCGCTAAAGCTTCGGTGGGTGAAGGAGGTGAGTATATGAATAAAATGTCATATAAAGTTGGTGCTTTTATTACCGCTGGTCTTTTGGGTCTTCAAATAGTAACCCCGGTGTTTGCTGTAGGATTTCCTAAGGTTGAAAGGAAAGAGCTCGTCGAAGAAATTCGCGAGAAAGCTGGATCTCGACCTGGATTATTGCGCGATTTTTTTACGAATAAAGGTCGAGCAGCTATCGGTAGTGGGACTATTTCCGCAATCACTGGTACCACGCTCACCGTGAAAGCAAAGGATGGAAAAACGTATACCGTATTAACCGATGACAAAACACAATTCCGTCGACGCTTTTGGGGAAAGGGAAGCCTTTCTGAAATGAGTGTTGGGGACATGGTGAATGTTATTGGAAAATGGACAGATGACACGCATACAGTTATTCAAGCTCGATTAGTCCGTGATTTGTCTATCAAAAAACGTAATGGTGTGTTTTTCGGGACCGTCCAGTCAGTAAGCTCAAGCGGATTTGTTATCCAAACCAGGAAGCGAGGGACATTGACGATGACTACGTCTGCATCAACGAAGTTTGTGAATCGTAAAGAAGAGACGATTACAAAAGCGGATGTGATTGTTGGACACAGGATTCGCGTGAAAGGTCTTTGGGACAGCAAATTGAATACGCTCACAGAAGTAACTCAGGTGAAAGATTTTAGTTTGCCAGTCAAACCGACACCAACATCTACTCCGTAATTGGAAATAGAAATATAAAGAAAACCCTCCGCCAGCTGGCGGAGGGTTTTCTTGTTGGACATCTGTCATCCCAGCGTTTTTTCCGTCATCCCCGCCCGTGTCAAAGCACGGGGTAAACTCCGGCGGGGATCCATGATTGTATAGTACAATACCGATTATGACTATTTCGGATTCTAGGATTAAATCTTTTCAACGCATGATTTTTACCTGGTGGAAGAAAAATAAGCGTGATCTTCCCTGGCGCCACACGCATGACCCATATAAAATCCTTGTTTCCGAAGTTATGCTCCAGCAGACACAAGTTGCGCGGGTGCTACCAAAATATGATGAATTTTTGACTGCGTTTCCGGATGTACGAGCTCTTGCCGCGGCGAGTCCGGCTGAAGTCCTGCGGGCCTGGAAGGGAATGGGGTACAATCGACGGGCGTTGTACTTAAAAAAAGCGGCACAGATGATTGTGGATGTCCATCGTGGTATGTTCCCAAAAGAAGAGCAGTCACTCCTCAAGCTTCCAGGATTGGGTACATACACTGCTCGAGCAATTTTAGTATTCGCTTATAAAGAAAATGTAGTCATGGTCGATACAAACATTCGCCAAATCATTACTCATTTCTTTTTCAATGATATGCCGCAGAAAGAATCTCTCATTGACGAAGTTGCCAATCAACTACTCCCAAAGGGAAAATCCTGGGAATGGCATCAGGCGCTCATGGACTACGGCGCCCTTCGTCGCTTCGCTCCTCAGGGTAAACCCTCAAATAAGTCGAGATTAAAGATTCCGTTCCGCGAGTCGAGTCGGTTTTATCGAGGAAGAATTATGGACCGACTGCGAGAGGGAGATGTCAGTCAATCAGACTTGATAGAGGAGTTTACCGGAAATTATAGGAAATCAGAGGATTTTATCCTTATGATTCTCCAGGGTTTAGAGACAGACGGCTTAATTTCACGGTCAAAAACTGGTATAATAAGCCTGCCGGAATAGTACTTACTTGATTGCAAGTTAAAATATGTCGTGAGCGTGCCTACTCAATCTGGATAGCTCGCGACACCTATTAGGGAAAATCGCTGGGAAAGAAACCGTAAGGTTTCGTCCCAGGAATTTGGGAGATGGTGAAATGGTATCACGGCTGGCTCTGGACCAGTCATTCTAGGTTCGAATCCTAGTCTCCCAGCTTAGGATCCTGACAATGCGGTAGTACGTCCCGCTAGGCGGGATTATCTTGGTTCGAATCCAAGCCCCGCAGCCAAATGAAGCACATTGGAGATAGACTCATGTGCCTAGCTAGGAACCATAGTGAGAGTAATTAAATGTATACTTAAGTTATGTTTGGACGTCTAAATCTAAAAAAACTATCAAAAGAATTTGGTCAACTTTCTGATGATGTATATTTAACTATTCTCTTAGAAATACAATCTTCCATGCTAGATTCAGACTTAAAATCTCAATATTCAGAAAGCGAAGTAAAATTATTGGGTGGTCAAGCTACTAACTGGATATTCGGACGAGACTTGGCAACTGGATATGTATCTTTTAGTCCTGAGATGCAAAATAACTATAAAAAGATTGAATCGTTAATAAAGCCGCAAGCTATTCAAATAATTAAGAATAATAGTGAATATCGAGCTTTGGCAGTTTGTTATTTGCGTATGAAAAATACGATATTTGGTTCACTATATGGAAATGGCTATTTGAAGAACCCTGACTATACTGCCGCAAATGATGTACTGGATTTATTCGGGCCAGCGTTCAAAGAAAAACCTACTCAAAATACTTTCATTCTTATGGTTAAGGATTTTTATGATAAACGTCCTGATGAGCTCGAACGAGCGGAACAAATCAGGATAGCCATGTCCTAGACCGACCCACCTAACACTATTGGATACAAAATTTTATTGTTATGAACCGTTCAGCAAAACCGAGCAAATTTGTCGGAAAGAAAAAAATAGAATCGAGCAAAAGTATTTACCCGAAAGTTTTAGGAAAACTTGTTGCTGATGTTGAACCCGCTATTGATTATTTTAAGAAAACTGGTCATGGTAACTGGGCATCTATACGGATGATGGCGCCCATCATTGAAGCAATCTCTGGAGGAAAAATATCCAGAAGAAACAAAATCTTACAAGAAATTGGAATTCCTTATCCTAACTTGTTTTGGCTTATGTACCGAAATGGTCTAATCCACAACGATAATAGTCCATTGTCTGTGGAAATGGGTGGCAAAAATATTGGATGGGGATTTGCTTGGAATGGAAATGTCGCAGCCCAAGTAATTAATCATAGTCATTATATGATTGATCCCGGAGCTCTTTTTAACAACTTAAAGATATGGCTGGAGAACAAAATTAATGAGGGATATGACGTTTCTATTAAAGAAACAGTATTAATATCTATAAATAGCAAAATAGATTCCGTTTATAAACAAGAATTTGAAAAACTACTAAAATAATGAATAAACGGGTCTAGACCGATACGCTCAGCATAGATATTTGGACCTGTTGAATTATTGTCCTGGGGGTTCCGGAGGGAGAAATTCTTCACCAGTACTTCGAAGATCACCGGGCTTCAGCCACAGAACATAGGCGCATCCCGTGGGTTTTTTGGTGGCACTATCCCATCTGGCAGTTGAGCACTTTTTCATTTTTTTTCCGCTGGTCGTTGTAAATAAAACCAGAGGCGAGCCGCAATCAGGACATTCTTCTTTCAATGGTTCGGTTGTGCCGTTTATCCATTGGACATAATCGCATCCGGTGGATTTTTTATTTACTTTATCCCAGCCTCCGGTTGAACACTTCTTCATTTTTTTGCCGAAACGGGTGACCTGAAGGACGAGCGGCGAGCCGCATTTAGGGCACTTTTCATCGAGTGTCTTCGGTTCGACCTGGAGCCATTTCACATAGTCACACCCTTCGCTTTTTTTTGTTTGGGGATTCCAGGAGCCAGTGGAGCAGCGTTGAAGCTTTTTGCCGCTTGCAGTTTCTACAATGTCTCCCAAAGGAGAACCGCACTTTGGACATTTTTCTGGAGCATCTGCCATAGGGTTTACGATATCACGTTTGCGGCGTTTGTAAAAGCGTCATTTTTCTATGGCTTTGGAGTGATACTCTAAGAGAGTTACGCTATAATGATCGGAAGGGCCGTGACCGGCATGCTCAGCTTTTTTAGGATATGCCTAGTGTACGATGTAATAACTTTTAATATACTCATAATATGATTAATCCTAATTTTGTAATAGTTGGAGTAATTGCCCAATTTCTTGGAGGGTTAAGTTATTTGGTTGATACGGTGAAGGGAAAGGTGAGACCGAATAGAGTAAGTTGGTTATTTTGGTCCATTGCGCCAATGATTGCGTTTGTTGCCGAGATTAAGCAAGGAGTAGGAATATTATCGCTTGCAACTTTTATCGTTGGGTTTTCCCCATTACTTATTTTTATTTCTTCTTTTGTGAATAAAAAATCAGAATGGAAATTGTCACGTTTTGATCTGGTATGCGGTTTTTTATCAGTTCTCGGGTTGGTTTTTTGGTATATAACCAAAGTTGGAAATATAGCTATATTTTTTAGTATTGTGGCAGACGGACTTGCAGCGCTTCCAACAATTGTAAAATCTTATAAAGAGCCGGACACAGAAAATGACTTACCTTTTACACTCGGTGTAGTAAATTCAGGAATTGCTATTCTGGCAATACAGCATTGGAATTTTCAAAGTTATGGTTTTCCAGTATACCTTCTCGTTGTGAATTTGATAATAGCAGTTTTAGTAAGGTTTAAGATAGGTAAGAAGCTACATTATAAATTGAAAATTGCTTGAGTAATAATTTTTTTAAAGTAAACATATGAATGCGAAAGATTTTAGTTTGCCTGATCAAGACGGAAAGATTCATTTATTGAGTCAATATAAAGGGAAATGGGTAGTTCTTTATTTTTATCCCAAAGATGATACACCCGGGTGTACAAAAGAAGCATGCAATTTCAGGGACTCTCTTCAAGAATTAAACAATCTGGGCGTCGTTATTTTGGGAGTTTCAAAAGATTCTGTCGCATCGCACAAAAAATTTTCAGAAAAATATCATCTTAATTTTCCTTTATTAAGTGATGAGTCAAAAGAAACCATCAAAGCATACCATGCGTGGGGAGAGAAAAAATTTATGGGAAAGACATTTGAAGGAATATTGCGTAAGACGTATCTTATAAATCCCCAAGGAAATATTGAGAAAATATATGAAAACGTAAATCCGTTGGTTCATGCAGGGGAAATTGTGAAAGATTTGCAATTGCTTCAAAAACTCTAAGCATATTTACGCAGAAGGGTAAGTGTGGCAAATTCCTCACGCGGCATCCGTGCTTTTTCCCGATTATAATTTTTATAGCTAGAGTCAAAGTGGGGGATAAGGGTATTTTTTTGATATGTCTCAATGACAACGGGGTGAATATAATAGTTGCGGCACACAGAAGCCGTGTTATGAAGATGCTGCGATACTTTTTTTACTGCCCGGGAGATATTTTTCTTTCCATCAACTGATGTTTCGGAAGGCCCAATGATACGCAAAGAAGTAGCACAAAGGACGGTGCCACCCCATGTGCGGAAATCTTTAGCCGTGATGTATTCTCCAGTTAAGAGTTTTAAATAATCATTAACGTCCGCTGAGTCCACAGTATGGCGCTCACCTTCCTCATCCAGATATTGAAATATTTCGTACCCTGGTAATTCAATACACTCTTTAATAATTTTGGCTATTCGTGGGTGAGAAATGCTTATCGATTGCTGTACTCCGCTTTTTCCTCGAAATTCAAATGTTATATTCTTTCCTCGTACCGTGACATGACGATTGCGAAGCGTGGTCAGGCCAAAGGAATTATTTTCCTCTGCATACTCACTATTGCCAATTCTGATGAGTGTATGTTCCAAAAGCCAAATAACCGTTGCAATGATTTTATTTCGGTTCAGCACTTCTTGTGTCATATCTTTAGTAATTTTTTCCCGAATAGCAGGTAAGGCTTCTCCAAAAAAAACCATTTTGTTAAATTTATTTTCTTGAGAAATTTTTAACCATTGCGGATGGTAGATATATTGCTTTCTGTTTTTTTCGTCAAATCCAATTGCTTGTAAATATCCTGAAGGAGATGGACAAATCCATACATGTGACCATGCAGGAGGAATTGCTAGTGTTTCTATACGGTGTACCACTACCTCACTCGTCATATCTTTTCCATCTGTGCCAAAATAGTTGAAGGAATCACCGTTTCGTTTGCGCGTTATTCCCGACGTGCCATCATGGACATACCGTAAATCAGCTTTTTTTAAGTCTCTGGCAAGGGCTGGATCAATCTCCATATTTATAAATAGTAGTTGATCAAGCGTGTGTTGTATATAGAAGTAGATTCGGCGTATTATGACCTATAGTGCTATTGACTTTTTACTTCACTTCTGCTATACTATGTTTATCCTCAGATTGAGGATGTACAACTGCTTAACTTTGATCAGTTCTGATTAGCAAGATAAAGATCGTCTACTTTATTACACCGTATCTTTTTCCCCTACTCACGACACCCTTTCTTATTTAAGCAGCTCTATATTTTTAATATATGAGGCAACCATTTAGACCGCGACATTTTAGTGGAAGAAACAGGAGTGCTCCGCGTCCGAATTTTGAACTTCTCAACGCTATCCGTGCATCAGAGTTGGCTCAAAAATCAACTGGGTCAGAGGCGGAAACAGTCTATGTACCCCAGCATCAATTTGCCGATTTTTCCATCTCTGAAGAGCTCAAAAGCAATATTGCAGCCAAAGGATATACTACTCCTACTCCTATCCAAGATCAGGCGATTGCTGAGATTTTAGCGGGAAAAGATGTTATTGGTACTGCCAATACGGGTACGGGAAAAACCGCAGCGTTTCTCATACCTCTCATTGAGAAGGTGTTTCGTAATAAAGCACAACGTGTCCTTATCGTGACGCCGACACGAGAATTGGCCATCCAAATTACTCAAGAGTTGCGGGAATTTGCTCGCGGTTTGGCTATCAGGACGGCACTCGTCATTGGAGGCGCCAGTATGTGGCGACAAAGGAATGATATTCGTCAAGATCCGCATTTTGTTATCGGTACCCCAGGAAGACTGAAGGATGTCATCCGTGAAAAAGTCCTTTCGATGTCACAGTTTCGAAATGTGGTACTGGATGAAGCTGATCGTATGGTCGATATAGGGTTTATTAATGATATAAAGTATTTTATCTCGCTTCTTCCTACTCCCCGTCAATCGCTTTTTTTCTCGGCAACCATTTCCGGAAAGGTCGGAGAAGTACTGCGATTGTTTGTAAAAAATCCAGTGACCATATCAATCAAAAAGCATGATGCGGCCGTTAACGTCAACCAAAATTTGGTGAAGGTCGTGGATAAATACAAAA
>Ga0209515_10009782_pt1 | contig 10841 bp, 9 predicted proteins | sample Subgroupgradi54m_FD_187454 | JGI IMG/M metagenome (GOLD analysis project Ga0209515, IMG submission 187454) | Subsurface groundwater microbial communities from S. Glens Falls, New York, USA - GMW60B uncontaminated upgradient, 5.4 m (SPAdes)... ...
TAAATCTTAATCACTATGGAAACTAAAATGTTGAACTTAGCAATCGGTAAACTTTCTGACGAAGTTGATACTTTAAAAAGACAAGTTACAGAACTTTTAAGCGAAGTAAAAATACTTAAATCTAATATTTCGTCAGAACAAGAAATAAAAGAAGTCAAAGTTGAATCAAATAATGACATTCTACTTGACACAAAAGAAGTAATGAAAATACTAGGTGTCTGTTATAATTCGTTGTATAAACTCGTGAGAGAAGGTTTAATTAAGCCGATAAAAATTAATCAAAAGCGAGTACGTTTTACAAAGATTTCGATTTTGAAATATATCCAATCAGTATCATAAATATTTGACTAAATAATTTAAAAGCAGGTTCAAGCGAACCTGCTTTTTTTAGTCATACCAATTTGAATAAAAAATGATCTGAATTATCATCTACTGCCTGTTTCAATTGCTTTCTAAACAGAACAGCATTATCAAGTAATGAGATCTTGTTATACCCAAATATTATACTTTTATCTTTTAAAGTGTGTCCTGTGATCTTTGTTAATATTGTGATAGGTATATGATTAATCAAATTTGTAACAAAAGATCTTCTTCCTATATGTGAACTTACAAAATCAAATAGTTTTTTTGTTTGGAATTGTTTTTTTCCTGTAGCATCTATAAATGTTATTGTAATATCTTCAACTAGTTTACATTCTTCAATTAGAATTTTAACATATTCATTAAATTTTTGTTGGCTAATTTCATAGGCTGGATTACCTCCATTTTTTTCAAACGCATCTGCTAAAGGTTTTAGTATAGGAACTATGATTTCAGTGTCTGTTTTTTGACTAAAATAATGAGCGTACTGAAATGTGATTCCATTTTTATCATAAATATGGTTTGGTATTATTTTGTGAACATCTGATGCCCTACATCCTGTAAAAAGCAATGTCAATAAAATTAATTTTGTGTTTTTAAGCGATTCAGTTGAAGGCTCATGGTCGATTATTTTTTTTATTTGTTCATAATTAAGATAGATATTATCTGTTGAAACAAACTGAACTCGCTCTTTTGAAGAAAGTTCTTGAGTTGGATCGAAAAGCTTTATTTTATATCTTCTTGATATTTCAAATAAAGTGGATTTGAAAACTTTTTGAATCGCCCAAACGGAATTAATTCGGTTCAATTGGTCTTTCATCTCCTCCATAAACATTTTATAAAGGTCTTCGTCAAGTTCATTACTATATAATGGCTTTCCTATTTTTTTTTCAAATTCCACTAATTTATTAGAAAGTCCTTTATAAGCTTTTCTACTTGATAGTTTAAGTGAAACAGAGGTTACAAGTTCGGTGTCGATAAAATCAACTATTCTAACTCGATTTATAATTTTAGAATTTTCCTTTCCTTTCAATTTTTCATCAAGTTCTCGTTTGAAGTTATCAGGTGTCACTTCATTTCTTATTTTGAGATAATTGAAAATATCTTTTATTTTTTCTTCAATTTGAAGAATTTCAGATATTTTAGTTTTGTTAAAAGGTTGTTTTAAAGTTTCATTCCAATCTGATTTCATTACCTTTATACCTATATAATACCTCATAGGTTTGTAAATAAATGCTTTTTTTAGTAGATCAAATTCTTTATAACCAAAGTTGAGATGAACAAGTATAGGAATTTCTCCGTTAACTCCTGATTTTAGGGAATAGCTGATTTTTAATTTCATGGTCGTCTTCTTTTAAAGTGTCTAACAAACATAAAGCGAATATATTTCATTTGGGTACAAAAAAGGTGCAGAATATTGGATTTCTTCGCTGTTTTTCACTGTATTTCAATCAAACTCTGCTACATCTTTAAGATGCGTAATTGCTTATTAATAAAGTGATTAAGGTGTAATAGTGAAATTGATTGAAACTAAAAAAGCTTCCCGCTCCGAGTACTAAAGGGGACGAAGGATCATTTTGATTCTTCGTCCCTTTTTTATTTCCCCCTAAACCCTTATCATCATTGAGAATTAATTTTATCACTTCATTAAAAATTGGTGTTCGATAATGATTTTCTTCAAAAATCAATTTTTCTGAGAATATCGAACACAGTAGAAACTTTTTAGTATCTAAAGGTGCAGTTTTATAGTAGTTTCCGAGATTTTTTAGAATTCCAAAGACAAAATCAATTTGTTCCATGATATTACTTGTTGAAAGAGATTGACTTATTTTTTTTCTTGATAATTCTTCTATTTTTTTCTCGTAATTTACTTTTATTGTCTTGTATTCATCAGGTGCAATATCACCATCTAACATTAACTGTAATGCTTTGGAAATTCTATCTTGAAACTGATTGATTTCTCTTTCAATTTGGATTAAATGATTTCCATTATTTTTTTGCTGATCTTTTAATTCTGTTTTCAATAATTCATAATACAGATTAATGACATCTACTTTGAATTGAAACTTATTCAACAGCTTTTCTAATTCATCATTTACAACTTCTGCTTTAATTCTTTCTTTGCATCCATGTTGACAATGATAATAATTATATAAAACTCCTTTTTTTCCTCTTGATCTTGACCCTGTAAGATTTCCATCACACAATTTGCATTGTAGAATTGATCTAAGCGGAAACTCCTCTCTTGTTTTTCTTTGTTTTGTTGGAAATTTTCTAACTCTGTTATTTAAAATATCCTGAATATCCCAAAACATTTGTTCTGTGATTAAAGGTTCATGAATCCCTTTTTTCAATTGTTCGGGTTCATCTTTATAAGCAGACAGAGGAACTAATCCTGCATACAATGGATTTCTTACAAGTCTATGAAAGTTACTTTTGCTTAAATGGAAATTAAATTGTTGTTCTAACATACTTCTCACTTGTGCAAGATTGTGTACACCTGTTGCTATCCATTCAAAAGCTTTTTTAATGTATTCACCTTCATTATTGGGTGTAATTAATGCTCTTCCTTGTTCATCTCTACTATTAGTATAACCTTTAGGAGCCATTCCGACATATCTACCATCTTTTTTTGCCCTCCTCATTCCATCTATTACATTTAATGACCTTCTGTCATTCTCTACTTCGGGAGCTGCTAAATAAAAGGCTAACATCATTTTATTTTCGGGGACAGATAAATCCAAAGGTTGCTCAATACCTTGTGGTTCAACTCCTGCTTTATTGAGTTTACTTATCATTGCATAAGCATCCCCCGCATTTCTTGAAAATCTATCCCATTTTGTGAATAGCAATAAATTTACTTGGTGGTTTTTCTTTTTTAAAACTTCCTGTATTTTATTGAATTGAGGTCTTTCAAATGTTTTTGCTGAATGGTCTTCCTTAAAAACTCCTACTACATTAAAGTCTTTCATTAGACAATATTTTTTCAGAATGTCTTCCTGATGTCGCTGACTATATCCCTTATCAGCTTGCTCGTCTGTACTCACTCGGATGTAGAGTATGCAATTTTTCTTCGTCATGGTTAATTCTGTTTTTTATGTGTTCCATTTCAATATGTACCAGTATGTATAAAAAGTCTCTGATTTTTTCAACTTCTTCATCTGTGTAATTATCACCATTTTTATTAAGCATCTTTTTGCATTGTTCAACTGATACTTTTCTTCCTTCTGTTTTTCTGATCTCATTTTCCATATCTAAAGATTTAACTTCTGAAAATTTATTATCATTTTCTAACAGCATTTATCTCAATTGCCTGTTTATGCCAGTTCTTTGCAATTTTATAACATCATTGATATGAAATGTATAACACTCAAATTCATTCAGGAACTTAAAAATAGATGTTGGAGATATGACTAAAAAAGAATTACTCTGTTTTAACTTTTACTATCTAAAAAATTAGATTTATTAAAAAAAATCTCTACAAAAAGTATTTTTAAAATATATTTCATGTAAAAGTTGATGGCGACATTGATGTGGGGGCATGGCGACATTGATGCAACATGATGCAACTCCATGCAAGAAGTGACAAAAGCGGTAATTTTAATAAAATGCAATAAACTGCATTTTATTTCGTAACCAATTAATATAATTTCGTTCTTAACTTTACCCTTGTATCAAACTAAATCAGAGAAAAAAGTAAAGACAAATCAATATCTGCTACACTTAAAATTTAAAGGGTTATTTTTCTAATGGAAAGTTCTATATTGAGTTTGAAAGAAGGAATTTAAACTGAATATGTACTGTTAACTTAATCCGATATAATATGTCTTACTTGAACAAACTACCTTTAAAGCCATATTCCTTAATGGAATTATCAAGAATTTATGGTGTTGATTTCAGAACTTTTAAAAAATGGATAGTTCCATTTCAAGAAAGTGTCGGTATTCGTAATGGGCGGTATTATTCGGTAGCACAAGTTAGAAAAATATTTGATTTTTTGGGAACACCTGGAGTTGTTGAGGAATGAAGGAATTATAAATAACTTTAATAAACCGAGGGAAATTGACATGATCTCTCGGTTTATTTTGATTTTCAGACAAACTCAAGAAGTTATTATTGAACAATTTTTCACTATCTTTATAATTATAGATTAGTTCCCTTGTAAATCTATTTAACTTTCCACTTTCCCCATTTCTTCTACAATCATCCTATAATAATGTCCTTCATTATCTGTTAATTTAAAAATATTGTCAAAATCAATAACACATTTAAACAAATAAGTGTCCATAATATGATTGCCAATTTGAGTTTAGTATTCATTATTAATGTGAGAAAAAATTGTTAAAATACAATTAGCAGAAGCAGATAATAATAAAATTGAATCTCCGCTATCTTACCAGTAACTTTTAGCTAATGCCAATGTAAGTCTATCAAAGAGCTTATTTCCAAAATATCTTCGATTTAACTTGTAACAGAATTCATCGAGATAAAGTTGTAAATACTTGCCTTTTATTTTATGATACATTCCTAAAAGTGTTCTTTTAGCATTACTTATAGCAATATGAACCCATTTTAAAGTTGTTTTTGTTGTAGTCTTTGTGGATTTAACCATAATATGAGTTTCAACATATTTAGCAATGTCAATATAGCTTGTGCTTTTATCAGAAAAGATGATTGATTTTTCATCAATATTTTTCTCAATTGTATCTTCTATCTCTTTTCCTTGGTGAGTTGTAAGTACTTTCATTTTGAAATATCGACAGTGATTACTCGTTTTTCCTGTTTCAATATCTTCTAATGGTGTCGATTCTGCCATAACCGCTACATTTGCTTGTCGTTGACTTCCTCTACCTCGTTTAAGTTTTACTTTTTCAGAAGTTGCTTTTTCAAAATATCCTTCGTCAAATTCAACAGCTCCTTCTAGTGTATACATATTATCTCTTTTTCCCATTGTTTTGCGAATTTTCTGCATCATAAACCAAATGCTTTCATATCGACTATGATTCAATTGTCGCTGTAGTTCTAAAGCTGACATTCCTTTTTTACTGAAACTCATGAATAGCATTGCTAAATACCATTTATGAAAAGTCATATTTGAATGTTCCATCATTGTTCCGCTTCTTAAGGTAGTTCGAAAATTACAATTAGAACATTGCCACTGCCATTTAGCTTTTAACCAGTAATGTTTAGAGCATTTGCATTTTTTACAAATAACTCCTTCATGCTCTCTTTGAATCTTGAAATGAGCTTTACAACTAGTTTCATCTGGAAATTCCTTTATAAATTCTAAAATATTCATTTTCCTCTTTTTTACAAAGGAACATTCTGTCAACGTAAGTTTTCTACGTTCTGGTATAAAAGCGGAGATTCAATTAATAAAATTAGCTATATTACCAATTATAACAGGATATGCTTAAAAATAATTAGTCAAGATTTATCCATAGTTATGAATAATGCCAAAAATTCGATGAAAAAATATTTTTTACTAAAAGGAACAAATTGCGAAGGTCCTTTTGATTTTGAAGAATTAAAATCAAAAAATATTTCAAAAGAAACTTATGTATTGCACGAAGGATTAACTGAGTGGACTAAGGCTGGTAAACTTAAAGAACTTATAGTTCTATTTAATTTACCCCCTTTCGGATTAAACATTAAATCTTCAATACACTCACCAATAGAAAATAAAGTTCAAAATATAGGATCTACTAAAAATTCAAAAATAATTAAAACTTCTTTGATTATAGCAACTGTTTTATTAGCTGTATTTTTTATTTATTTTCTGCTATTTGTATGGTAATGGCAAAAAAAATCACTGTTTTCTATGTTCAAAATAAAAAAAACAATTTATAATTCAGTTTAAAAATATTTATTGAATAACCTTAACAGATGTGCCATCCGAATAAACAATAACTACAAGTCCTCTGTAATTTTCATTCACTTCTTGACCTAAAATGTTTGTAATAAAAGCAATTTCTTTATTATTTGTTCTATTATCGATCGAAATGAGTTCAGAAAAATCATATTTACCGTCAAAATCAGTTTGTTTTAAACGGTAATAGTTGATCACCTCTCTCACATCGTAATCTATCAATGAATAATCCAAGTATTGATTTGAATTTCCTGCTCCATTTTCAATTCCTACTATTTCAAAATTAGTGCCATCTAATGTTTTTTCTATTGTAAAATAATCATTATTTAACTCAGTTGCGGTCGTCCATTTTAACTCGTTATTGTTTCCATCTTTTTTTCCGGTGAAAGAGACTAATTCAATTGGTAACGCTACAGCAGCACTAACAACACCTCCAAAAAGACTAAAGGTTGTTAAGCCTGTCCAAGACAACAAATTAGTTCCTGCAGTAAACGAGCCCGTCCCTTGAACAGTGCCATCTGTAAAAGAACTTCCAGTTGGTCTATACCATGTTGACCCACTCTTTTTAACAGGTAACATACCTGTCTCAGATCCAACAATATCGCCATCTACATATGTATAAGAAATATCATACGTTGGAGAAGTGAAGCCTGATTCAGTTAAGTTCCAATGTCTAGCTATATAATTGGTTGTTATAGATGCATTTAAACCTGTAACTTTTGTTGCTTTTGTAAATGCCGTTAAATAAGCACTTGACAATGTAGCTGAAGTTAACGTAAATGTAAGTGGAACATAATTTGAAGCGTCACCTATTGGGTAAGAATATGCCGCATTAGAATTAACAAATCGTTTTACATATCCAATTGTTCCACTATTATCATATGCTACGATGTAAGCTGTTGAACTTCCTCCTGAAATAGACCCATTCGCCGAACCTGTACCAATCGCTAATGTATATCCTTGAACCGTTAATTTACCGGATGTTAATGTTAACGTATTTGTAACAGTAGAATTAACTGTAAGAGAAACACCACCAGTAGTATTTGCTACTGCTAAATTATAAAATGAAGTAGTTGATGAGCCATTAATGGTTTGAGCAGAACCGCCATCCAGTGTAATTGTTCCTGTACTACAATTGTACGTCCCACTATTTGTCCAGTTACCAGCTAAAGTGTGAGACAAAGCCCCTCCATTCAAAACCGCAGATGCACCATTTATTATACTTCCATTAAAATCCGCTGCATTCGCTAAAGTTGCAACACCTCCTGCTGTACTAGGATTAGTCGTTTCAAAACTATTTGAAACTATCAATCCAGCTCCACTACCTACAGTTGCCGTATAACCATTATTGGTTCTTACTTTCAGATTGTAATACGTTTTAGATTTTACCGTTTGGTCAACAGCACTATAATCTTCACCTGCATTATAATAAACAGTTCCCGTACCGAAACTCACTGTTCCTAATTCAAAATAGGGATTGGTTTTTCCTGTTAAATGCGCTCCACTTTTATCAAAGGCAGTTCCTCCACCAACTTCTAATGTTCCGCTATTTAGGTTGAAAGTAGAGGTCGAAGTATTATTACCAAAATATTTGCATTGTAAAATAAACGTACTGACATTCAATGTGCCACTTGTATAAACAAGACATTCATGAATGGCTATATTAGATGCAAGCGTAGTACTTGCTGTATAACCTGTTAATCCTATTTGTAATCGACACCCGCTTAAATTTGCAGATCCACCTGCTGTTATTGTTTTAGTTGTCCCAAGCATTACAACATAAGATTGACCAGTTGTACTGTATGAAATAGTGCCATTACAAACTAAATTACCACTAATCCAAATTGCACCAGTTAAATTATCATCTAAATTATCTAAAGTTGCATTTTCTTGGATGTAATAATTATTACCATCAAGATTATCTGTTCCGGTAGGAAATGTGCATGTGTAAGCGGTACCTTTTAAAATTAAAAGATCGGTTGTTGTTGATGCAGGGACAGAAGCTAAAGACCAGTTTGCCGCTGCAATTGCTGAAGTACTAACAGTTCCCTCCCAAAAATTACAACTCGATGCTGCAGATGATGTTACTACCACAGCGGTCGAAAGACTTACACAACTATTTTTAACTGCTGTTCTAAAGTATTCTGTACTTCTTGAAATATAAGGAGATGTTTCAGAACTTGTTGTCAAACTACTCAAATTATACCAATTTGTATTGTCGGGAGACCATTGCCATTGAAGTGTTGTTCCTACATCTTGACCACTTAATGTTAAAGATGTAGTTGTAGAACAAGTACTTACGGATGATGCAGAACTAGCAGACATACCTGCAACTACAGCACAGGATGACATTGTAAATTTAATATTTGGTCGTAAATAACTTCTACCACTATAAGCAGGAGGTGTTACGGCGTCAGCATAACCAAATGTTACAAGATAATTTCCAGTAGATGTGTAATCTGTATGGTTAATTGTATAATAATCAGAAGCGCCACAATATTCAGCATTATCACCCCAAACAATTTCAACAAGTAGATTATCCGTACCATTATAAGCAAAATCAGTTATATCGAAAGTGCTCCATCCTGTTGAAGTAGGCATTGCGTAATCTGCACTCGTAAAAACAGTAGTAGCACCAGTTGTCGTTTCGTATGCCGTAGAAAAACTTGTTGTACTTGAATGCATTAATTTTATTGTGAAATTATCAAAATCTCTTTTTGTTACATCAACTGTAACAAATTTAATATCCAGTGCTAAATGTGTTATTGTGTACGCTACTGAACCCATTTCAGATCTTTTGTAGAGAATTTGCGTTTTATTATTTTCATAATAATTATTAAAAGGTCCATAAAATGTACCTAAACTAGCAGTAGTACCTGTTCCAATTGTTAAAGATGTATTTGGATTAGATGTTGACGCCGTACCAGACAATTGTGCTTGATTATAACAAGTACCTGTTGTATTGTATTCAAAAACAGAAAAATAATACGTAGTATTTCCAGTTAGAGCGGTTAAACTCACAGAAGTTCCTGATCCTGAATAGACAACATAACCACCGCCAAGTGCAGTACCTGAGGCATATGCAGCATTTGCTGTATAAGTGGTTCCAGAAGTAGGATCTGCTGTGATTGCACTCGCAGAAGCAACAACGATTACATTGTTTCCATTTCCTCTTGTCCAACCAACAGTAGCAGTTGTTGAGCCTGCTGCACTTTGAGTAAATGTGGTTGCCTGTGTCGTTGGAGGCGTACAAGTAGATCTTGTCCAAGTAAATGTTCTACCGGTTGCAGGTACATACGAAGTCTGAGCACTATTATAATAACAAGTACTAGTATTTGCTCCACCTGCGCTTGAACTTGACCAAGCACTTGCTGTAATAGAACGATTGTTGTAATCAGTATTTGCTGTTCCTCTTAATCCAACTTGAAGATAAGTAGCATCACTTCCTGGGGTAATTGTGCCTCCATAAACGATATTTATTTCGTTCGTAGTAGTATTCAATCTAATTTGAAAACTGATTCTCTCACTCGCTATATTATACCTTCTAGCATCTTGCCATTGCACAATAAATTCATTTCCTACTGTTTCATATCTTACCTCAGGAGATCCAGCTGCTGCATAATTTAGATCTGCACCAAATGCAGATATTGCACCACTATATGCTGTTGTACCTGAAATCGGTGTATGTAAAGTTGATCCAGGTGCAGTAGCGCCAAAAGTAATAAATCCATTTGATGAAATATTAATGGTCGTGTAATTCGTCCCGTTGAAATTAAAGGAAGGTATTGTAGCTGAAACAATTGCATCATCAAAGGTTGCTCCATGCGATTGTGTACCACCAGTAATAGCTGTGTATGTCCCTGCTGATGTAGCAAAAGTGTACAAACTCGCTACTTGAGCATTACCTTTAAAAGAATAAAGAATAAAGAATAAAGAATAAAGAATAAAGAATTTCATAATATATTCAAATAAGTTTGAGTAGTATATTTATATTATTGTTAAATATAAAGAAAATAATCCATAAAGACAAAATATTAAACTTTTCCAATTTTACAAAACCTTAAAAAGCGTATAAATACGTATAAAAAAAATAAAATCACTACGTATAAATACGTTAATTTAATAATTAAAAAACTTGAAAAAGTCATAGTCATCAAATATAATAACTCAAAAGTGCTTTATGATAATGTAAATGGGAGGTATGATAAACTACTTTAAAATATAACAAGAGTAAGACATTATCCGATTGAAATCATTGTAATTAATATTTCTTTTTTGTAAAAAAATCCTTCCGTTCAAAATAGTCGCACCTCTTTTTCAAGGAAAATCAATGTCAACTTCATCGTCTCCAGCCATATTGGTAAGTAAACAAAGTTTATGAGTATAACTTATTCTGAAATGGTAAATAAGCCCAATTAATACTATTAAAAATGTAACTGAGTTATAATTTTGATTGTTTTAGATTGCCCTAGCTAACCTATTTAGTTACAGGATTACTGAAAGATAAATTCAATCTTAATTATTGATTATTTCACAGCATTAGGATGACCAAAGTAATTGAAGATAATTATTACTTGTTTGATATTGTATAATCGCCCATCTTTATCTCCGA
>Ga0209515_10009785_pt1 | contig 10840 bp, 9 predicted proteins | sample Subgroupgradi54m_FD_187454 | JGI IMG/M metagenome (GOLD analysis project Ga0209515, IMG submission 187454) | Subsurface groundwater microbial communities from S. Glens Falls, New York, USA - GMW60B uncontaminated upgradient, 5.4 m (SPAdes)... ...
GCGATGGAAGAAGATGGGACGCGAGAGATAGAAGTGGTTCGACGCCGTGTGGAACTTGTGGAACTTGTGCACACCGTAGGTGGTCGTGTTCGAGAACGGGTTCTCCTGCGCGTCGAGCATCCCGGCCTTGATCGCCGGCAGCAGCTCTGACAGATCCATGACGCGCGGCGTCGCGCCCAGCAGCTCGAAGGTACGCTCCTGCACCTTGCTCGGGAGCACGCGGATCGTCATGCCTTTCATGTCCGCCGGCGTGTGAATCGGGCGCAGCCGGTTCGAGATATGACGGAACCCGTTTTCGAACCAGCCGAGGATGCGGTAATTCCCCTTCGCTTCCATCCGCTGCGCGAGCGTCGCGCCGAAGCGGCCGTCCATCGCCGCGCGCGCTTTCGCGCCGTCGGAGAAGAGGAACGGCAGATCCGCGATGCCCAGGTCGGGAATCTGTTCGGTGAAATAGCTGCTCGACTGATACGCCATCGTCAGCACGCCATTTTCGACGAGCCACGGGAGGTCTTCGCCTTTGTAGCCGAGGTCGAGGATGTTGTAGAGGTACTTGACGTCGACGTCCTTGCCGAACTTCGCCTGGATGCGATCGCCGATCCGCTTCAGCGAGAGACTGAACCCGTTGTTGGGGGGCGCGTAGCCCGCCATCCGGATCTGGATTGGCTTGCCCGTCGCGCTCTTCGGCGCCTTCTGCCGCGCGAAGCCCGTTGCCGGCGCGCTGAACGCGCCCGTCACCGCGCCCGCGCCAATGACCGCCGACGCCTTGAGGAACCGTCGTCTCGACATGGCCCGATTGTATTCCCGGATCCCGAATCCCGGATCCCGAGTCCCGGCATAATCCCCCGATGGGCATCGGAATCGACCTGGGCGGGACGAAGATCGAGGGCATCGCGCTTGATGGCAGCCTCGAGGTCGCCAGGTCACGCGTCGATACGCCGCGGGACGACTACGAGGCGACGCTGCGAGCGATCACCGAACTCGTAACAGCTCTTCAGCAACGAATCCCGAATCCCGAATCCCGCTTGCCCGCCGAAGCTCTCAGAGCGGCGGCGGGAATCCCGACCGTCGGAATAGGCATTCCGGGCACCGTCTCCTCATCCACGGGTCTCGTGAAGAACGCGAATTCGACGTGGCTGATCGGGCGGCCGCTTCAGCACGATCTTGAAGAGCGCCTTGGGCGCCCGGTTCGCATCGCCAACGATGCCAACTGCTTCGCGGTCTCCGAGGCGACCGACGGCGCGGCTGTCGGCGCGCCGGTCGTGTTCGGTGTGATTGCGGGCACCGGCGTCGGCGGTGGCCTTGTCGTGAACGGGCAGATCCTCGGCGGCGCGAACGGGATCGCGGGCGAGTGGGGACACAACCCGCTGCCGTGGACGGATGCGGATGACGCCGTGTGGCCGCCGTGCTACTGCGGCCAGCGGGGATGCATCGAAACGTTTCTGTCGGGTCCGGGCATGACGGCCGATCACGAGCGGTTCGCGGGCGTCCGGCGGCTCCCCCGGGAGATTGTCAAAGCGGCGGCGGACGGCGACGTTGACGCGGAAGCCACGCTGCGCCGTTACGAACGCCGGATGGCGCGTGCGCTCGCCAGCGTGATCAACGTGCTCGATCCCGACGTCATCGTGCTCGGCGGCGGCCTGTCGAACATCGAGCGGCTGTACGTGAACGTGCCACGTCTCTGGTCGGAGTTCATCTTTGCCGCGGAACGAGAACCGTTTGAACCTGTTGAACCTGTTGAACCTTTCGAATCCCGAATCCCGAATCCCGAATCCCGAGTCCGGACCAGGCTGGTGCCCGCGCGTCACGGCGATGCGAGCGGCGTGCGCGGCGCGGCGTGGCTGTGGCCTGTCTCGCCGTAGCCAAAGGCGAAGGCGGAGCCGGCACCTTGACATCATATTAAATATATTCAAATATATTTATGTAGTGCCTCCATCGGAACTCCAGGCGCTCAAAGCCGATCTCTTTCGCGCGCTCGCTCACCCGGCGCGCATCCGCATTCTCGAGCTGCTCTCGTCGAAGGAGCTGACCGTGCAGGAGCTCCAGGACGCGCTGGAGCTCGATCAGCCCGTCGTCTCGCAGCATCTTGCGGCCCTCCGCGCGCGTCACCTGGTCACCGCACGCAAGGACGGCACGCTGGCCTACTACGCGCTGCGCAGTCGCCGCGTTGCCGAGCTGCTGCGCGTCGCCCGCGAGCTCCTCAGTCATCGCCTCACGGAAAGTCAATCCATGCTGCGCGCGCTGCGCCGCGAGAAGCACCACTGACATGAAGCTGTTCCGCAAGATCCAGCGCACCGGCATCGTCACCGAACCGCTGGCGGCCGAAGGCGCCGACGCGGTCACGCTGGCGCGTGAGATCGATCGGCGCGCGCGGTCGCTGTTCGGACGGGCGCTGGCCATCCGGCAGGTCGATGCGGGCTCGTGCAACGGTTGCGAGACCGAAATCGTCGGCCTGACAGGCCCTGTGTACGACATGGAGCGCTTCGGGCTGCACTTCGTCGCCTCACCGCGCCACGCCGACATGTTGCTGGTCACCGGGCCGGTGACGCGCAACATGGCCGTGCCCCTGCGCATGACGTACGACGCGACGCCGGATCCCAAGCTCGTGGTCGCGGTTGGCGATTGCGCACGCGACTGCGGCGTGTTTGCGGGCAGCTACGCCGTTGCGGGATCCGTTGATTCCATTATTCCCGTTGACGCCTACGTGGAGGGCTGTCCTCCCGAGCCGACGCAGATCCTGCAGGGCATCCTGATCGCGATCGGCCGCGTCGATCGGGCTGGAGTGCGGCGCGCGTGACCTTCTCGCTCCTGTTCGACACGATGATCGCGGCGTTTGCGGTCGGCGCGGTGGCGGCAATGGTGCTGCCGCTCGGCGCCCTCATGCGGCGCCTGGCGTTGACGGCGGCTGCGATCGGATCGGCCGCCGCGCTCGCGCTGGGCGTCAACGTGCTGCGGGCCGGCGCGATATGGACGGGGCGATGGGACAACCTGCTGCAACCGCTCGGCGGCGTGTCGCTTCGCCTCGATTCGCTCGGCGCCTTCTTCCTTGTCATCGTCGGGTTCACCGGCGTGCCGGCGTCGCTTTATGCGATCGGCTATCTCAGGCATCTCGACGGACACCTGCGCAGCCGGACCACGCACGCGGTGTTCAACATGTTCCTGGCAAGCATGTGCCTCGTGCCGTGCGCGGACAACGTGGCCACGTTTCTGTTCGCGTGGGAGATGATGGCGCTCTCGTCCTACTTGCTGGTCGTGAGCGATCCGGAGCAGCACGACGCCTCATCGGCCGGCATCTGGTATGCGGCGATGACGCATGCCGGCTTCCTCGCGCTGCTGGCGGCTTTCGTCATCCTGGCGCAGGGCGGCTCCTGGGAGTTCTCCGCGCTTCATCGTGCCGGCGCGACGCTCACGCCCGCCGCGCGCGGCGCCGTGTTCCTGCTGATGGCTGCCGCGTTCGGCTCGAAGGCCGGCCTCGTGCCGCTGCATGTGTGGCTCCCGCGCGCGCACCCCGCGGCGCCGAGTCACGCGTCTGCGCTGATGTCCGCGGCGATGGTGAACCTTGGCGTCTATGGCCTTGCGCGCGTCGTGTTCGACCTCCTCCCGCCGGGCCCGCCATGGTGGGGAGGCCTGCTGCTCGCCGTGGGCGTGATCACCGCGCTGACCGGCGTGCTCTACTCCGTTGCCGAGACGCATCTCAAGCGCGTGCTCGCGTACAGCACCGTGGAAAATCTCGGCCTCGTGTTCATCGGCCTTGGTTTCGCGTTGCTGATGCGCGGCTACGGGTATGGACCGCTTGCGTCGATGGGATTGGTCGCCGCGCTGCTGCACGCGCTGAACCACGCCGTCTTCAAGAACCTCTTGTTTCTCGCGGCGGGATCCGTGGTGCACGGCACACACGGCGCGTCGATGGAGGCGTTCGGCGGCCTGATCAAGCGGATGCCGATGACCGCGGTGCTCTCGCTGGTCGGCGCGCTTGCGCTGGCCGGACTGCCGCCGATCAACGGGTTCCCCTCCGAGTGGCTGACGTTCCAGCTGCTGGTCGCAGGCGCGCAGCATACAGCTCCAGCCCTCGCGATCGTGCTGCCGCTGGCGCTGGCGGGCGTCGCGCTGGTTGCCGGCCTGGCAGCCGTGTCGGGCGTCCGGTTGTTCGGCATCACGTTCCTCGCGCTGCCTCGATCGCCCGGCGCGCGGGACGCGCACGAATCCGCAGGGATCATGATCGCGGCGATGGCGATCCCGGCCGTGACGTGCGTCGTGCTTGGTGTCGCGCCGACGCTCGTCATCCCGCAACTGTCGCGCATTGCCAGCGATCTGGGTCAGCCTGCCGGCCCGTTGAGCGAAGGTCTCGCGCTGTCAGTCCCGCTGGTCGGGAGCCGACTGTGGCCGGCTGTGATCACCCTGCTGATGGTCGGGACGGGACTCGCTGCCGCGGTTGCCGTGCGGCTCGCCGGGCGCGCCCGGTCGGTGCGCATCGATGCCGCGTGGAATTGCGGCCGGATCATTCAGTCGCCTCGCAGCGAGTACACGGCCGCGGCGTTTGCCGAACCGCTCAAGCGCGTCTTCACGGGCTTCTATCGTCCGCGGCAGGAGGTGACGGTCGACGTGCACCCCGCCTCGCGCTATTTCGTCCGCGCGATCCGGCTGCGCGCGGATCTCACGCCCTGGATGGAGCAGATGCTCTACGAGCCGCTGCTTCGCGCGACGCAGGCCGCGTCGAACCGGATGCGGCAGATCCACAGCGGATCGATCCATTTCTACCTGGCGTTGCTTCCGGCCGCATTGCTGGCGCTCCTTCTCATCGCGAGGTGGATCCCCTGATGCGCGCGATCCTGTTCATCGCGGGGCAGACGCTGCTGCTCGCCGTGCTGGCGCCGGCCGTCATCGGATATGTCCGCTTCGTGAAGGCGCGCCTGCAGGGGAGGCGGGGCGCGGGTGTGTGTCAGCCCTATCGCGAGCTGCGCAAGACGTTCGGCAAAGGCATGGTCATCGCGGAGAGTGCCTCGTGGATCTTTCGCGCCGCGCCCTTCGCCGTCATCGGCGCGACAATCGCGGCGGCGTCGCTCGTACCGGTCGTGTCCGCCTCGCAGCCGGCAGATCGTGCCGGCGATCTCTTCGTGCTGGCCGCCTTGCTGATGCTCGGCACCTTCTTCCTTGCCCTTGGAGGACTCGATCCGGGCACAGCCTTTGGCGGTATGGGCTCGAGCCGCGAGATGACCGTGGCGGCGCTGACCGAGCCGACGCTCGCGATCGCGGTCCTGACGCTGGCGCTGACGACCGGCTCCACGAGCCTCGGCGTGATTGCCGGCTCCGTGCTCGGGACGCCGGCCTATGCCGTTGGTCCCGGCCACGCGCTCGCCTTTGCCGCGTTCCTGATCGCGATGATCGCGGAGACCGGCCGGCTGCCGGTCGACAACCCCTCGACGCACCTCGAGCTCACGATGATTCACGAGGCGATGATTCTCGAGTACTCAGGCCCGTATCTCGCGCTCATCGAGTGGGCGGCCGGCATACGCCTGACACTGCTGATGACGCTCGCCGCCAACCTCTTCGTTCCGTGGGGCATGGCGACGTCGCTTGCCGCCCCGGCCGTGGCGGCGGGCCTGGTCGCGATCCTCGTCAAGCTCGGCGTCCTGGGTCTTTTCCTCGCCGTGCTCGAAACACGCGTCGCGAAGCTTCGCCTGTTCCGGGTGCCCGAGCTGCTCGCCCTGTCGTTCACGCTGGCGCTGCTGGCGGCAGCGTCTTCCTTCTTTACGAGATAGCCATTGGAAGCCGCTTTTTCCCGTCTGACGATGACCGCAGCGAGCGCGATGCTGCTGCTGGCGCTCGTCGTGCTGTGGCGCCGTCACGTCACGGCGTACATCACCGCCTTTCGCACGCAATCGATCGTGCTCGCCTTCGTCGGCGCGACCGTCGCGTGGTACGGGCGGGTGCCGGAGCTGTTCCTCGTCGCGGTGATGGTCCTGGTCCTGAAGGGCTGGATCGTTCCGCGCGTGCTCTCGGGGATCGAGACGCGCCGTCAGGGCGCGCGGGAGCTCCACCCGCTGCTGAACACGGAAACATCGCTCCTCATCTCAGGTGCGCTTGCAGTCGCCGCGTACGAGGTGTCACGGCCGCTGGCCGAGGTGATGAGCCTTGCGACGCGCGGCGGCCTTCCGGTCGCGCTCGCGCTCATCTTCGTGAGCCTGTTCATCGTCGTGAGCCGCCGCGAGGCGATTGCGCAGATTGTCGGGTTCCTCATGCTCGAGAACGGCATCGCGCTGCTGGCGCTGCTCGGCGCCTACGGTGTGCCGCTCGTCGTCGAGCTCGGCGTGTTCATGGACGTGCTGCTCGGCGTGCTCGTCATGCAGGCCGTCGTGTACCACATTTACGACACGACGGCTGATTGAGACGCGACATCGACACGTGGATCTAATCCTTGTTCTCGGCCTGCTGGCGCCGCCTTTTGTGGCGGCCCTCCTCGCGCTCGTCATGCGCCGCGAGCCTGCGCGCGTGGCATGGTTCAACGCCGCCACGATGCCCGTATCGCTGGCTGCCGCGGCGGCGATCGCCGTGCGTCTCGCCCGAGGTGGCGAACCGGTCGTGGTCGGCGAGATGTGGCGGCTGGATGCGTTGTCGGCGTGGCTCGCGGTGCTCGTCTCGGGTGTGGCAACGCTGGCAGCGGCTCTCGGGCCCGGCCTCGATCGCGAACACCCCGCGCCCTCAGGGGAGATTCGCCAGTTTCGCCTCTACGCCAGCCTGTTCGCTTTCACGATGCTCGTCGCGGTGGCCACCGGCAATCTGGGTGTGATGTGGGTCGCCATCGAGGCGACGACCGTCACATCTGCGCTGCTCATTCCTCTGCGCCGGACCAAAGCGTCCGTTGACGCCTCCTGGAAGTACCTCCTGATCGGGTCGGTCGGAATCGCGCTGGCGTTCACGGGAACGGTGCTCGCGTATGTCGATTTCGCGACAACGGGTGCCGACATCAACGTCGCGCTCCACTGGACGACCCTTCGCGACGCGGCAACGGCGCTTCACCCGCGGGTGGCGCGGCTCGCGTTCGTCTTCCTGCTGGTCGGGTTCGGCACAAAGGCGGGGCTCGCGCCCACGCACACCTGGCTGCCTGACGCGCACTCGGAGGCTCCCTCCCCGCTGTCGGCGATGATGTCCGGCGTGCTGCTATCGGTCGCGCTGTATGCGATCGTGCGGTGGAAGGCGATCGTGGATGTGGCGGCCGGATCGGCGTTCACCGATTCGCTCCTCCTCATCGTCGGGATCGCCACGGTCGCCGTCGGAAGTCTGAGCCTGCTGTCGCAGACGCATTTCAAGCGGCTGCTGGCATTTTCGAGCATCGAGCACATGGGCCTGGCGTGCTTCGGCCTGGCGCTCGGACCGCTTGGCGTGTTCGCGGCGCTGCTCCACCTGACTGGCCATGCGCTCGCCAAGAGCGCGGCGTTTCTTCTGTCGGGCCGCGTGCTCGAGCGCTACGGCTCGGGAACGATCTCCGGCGCGCCGGGCCTGTTGGCGACCGCGCCACACACGGCGGTCTTGTTCGCGTCGGGCATCTTCGCGCTCGGCGGTCTTCCGCCGTTCGGCCTGTTCCTGTCGGAAATCCTGATCGTCAAGGCAGGGTGGGCGGCGGGGCATCCTGTGCTGACCAGCGTCGTCCTCCTGCTGCTGCTCATCGCGTTCGGCTCACTGCTCGTACAAGTGCATCGGATGTTGTTCGGTGAGGCGCTTCCGGGAATTGTCAGAGGCGAACGGGCGAGCGTCCCCGTCATCCTGCTGAGCATTCCAATGGTATTGCTCGTGTGGCTCGGAGTCTCGATCCCGCCACCGCTGCAGAACCTCCTGAGCCACGCCGTCCTGGTGGTGCGTCCATGATCGAGCACACGGAAATCGCCGCCGGCGAGATCGTCAGCGCCATGCGGATGCTGATAGCCGACCGGGGCGCGACGGTACTGCTCGTGGCGGGAGAGGATCGGCCCGCAGCATCCGCCGTGTACGTGCACTACCTGCTGGCACTGCGGGGCGCGCCGTGGGAGCTGCACCACGTCAGCGTGGCGTTGCCGCGCGAGTCGCCGTCGATTCCCAGTCTCGCCGAGCTCTCGTTTCCGGTGTCGAGGTTCGAGCGGGAGATGCGCGACATGCTGGGCATCGTTCCGGTAGGCCATCCCGACCCGCGTCCCCTGGTCCGCCACGGCTTCTGGCCCGAGGCATTCCATCCGCTGCGGCATGACGCGGTCATGCCGGATTTTTCTGATGACGGGCGTCCGTTTCCATTCACGGCCGTCGAGGGCGACGGTGTGTACGAGATTCCGGTTGGTCCCGTGCACGCCGGGGTGATCGAGCCCGGTCATTTCCGCTTCAACGTGCTCGGCGAGACGATTCTGAAAATGCGGGCGCGCCTCTATTTCACGCATAAGGGCACGGAACGGCTGTTTGCCGGCCGGCGGGTGCGTGAAGCGGTTCCGCTCGCGGAGCGCCTCTCAGGCGACACGACCGTCGGTCATGCCGTGGCGTTCTGCCAGGCCGTGGAGTCGCTTGCGGGTGTCGAGATCCCCGACGGCGTGAAGGCCTGGCGGGCGATCCTGCTCGAGCTGGAACGTCTGTACAACCACATTACAGATGCCGGCGCGATCATCTCCGACACTGGATTTGCCGTGGGACAGGCGCACTGCATGCGCCTCCGGGAGCGTCTCCTCCGTCTCAACAAGCGGCTCACCGGGAACCGGTTGATGCGTGGCTCGGTCGTTCCCGGCGGCGTGTCGGTGCTGACCGATACCCGCCTCATCGTCGACGAAATCGACAGCGTGCTGTCGGATTTCAAGGAAGTCGTTCAAATCTGTGTCGACAACACGCTCGTCGCCGACCGGCTGGACGCCACCGGCTGGCTCGATCCCCGGGTGGCGGAAGACTTCGGCGTGGTCGGGTATGTCGCGCGGGCGTGCGGGTTGTCGCACGACGCCCGACTCGATCTGCCGGCCGGGGCCTATCAGTGGTTTGAGTTCGCTCCGATCGTGGAGGATGGGTGCGACGTTCGCGCGCGCCTGCAGGTCCGCGTGCGCGAGGCGCGGCAGGCGCTCTTCGTGATCGAGCAGGTGGTGGGCCGCGCAGCGTCCGGGAACATGAGCGTCGAGGGGGTGACGCTGCCCGCGTTCACGCCGAGTTTCGGAATTGTGGAAGCGTGGCGCGGCCGTCTCGTCCATATGGTCATGGCTGATGACCAGAATCGGCTCCATCGCGTGAAGATCGTCGACCCCTCGTTTTTCAACTGGCCGGCGCTCGCACGGGCGCTCGACGACAACATCGTTCCTGATTTTCCCCTCTGTAATAAGTCGTTCAACCAGTCGTATTCAGGCAACGACCTCTAATCACGGTTCCGGCACGCCGACGGCGAGCTCTTTGCTCGAGATCAGCCGTCGGGTCTCGCAGGCCGTCCCGTACGCCCGAGCTAGCTCGACCAGGAGGACGCGTGGAGCTCATCGTTCAGCCTGCCGACGGGGTCAAGCCTCTTCTCGAGACCATCGCCAGGGCCCAGAAGTCGATCGACCTGATGATCTTCCGCTTCGATCTCAAGCAGATGGAGAAGGAGCTCGAGGCGACGAGAGATCGTGGCGTGGTCGTTCGCGCGCTGATTGCTCACGAAAGCTCGCAAGGCGACAAACGGCTGCGTCAGCTCGAGTTGAATATGCTCGAGAAGGGCATCCTGGTTGCCCGTACCGGCGACGCGTTCACGCGGTATCACGGCAAGATGATGATCGTCGACCGCGAAGAGTTGCACGTGTACGGGTTCAACTTCACCGCGCTCGACATGAAGAGCCGCAGCTTCGGCATCGTCACGAAGGACAGGCGGGCGGTGACCGAGGCCATCCGCCTTTTCGAGGCCGACACGCTCCGTCAGGAATACGAGCCGCAGGAAGACGGATCTTTCGTCGTCAGCCCCGAGAACGCGCGCGAGATTCTCGCGACGTTCATCAAGCGGGCGAGAAAGCAGCTCTTGATTTACGACCCGAAGGTCGCCGATCTGCAGATGATTCGGCTGATCAACCAGCGCATCAAGGCCGGCGTCGACGTCCGCATCATCGGCAAGGTCGGCAAGCGCGGCGGCTCGATGCGCGTCCAGAAGATGCCGACGCATCGCCTGCACGTGCGCGCGATGATCCGCGACGGCGACACGGCGTTTGTCGGCAGTCAGAGCCTCCGCGCGCTCGAACTCGACGGACGACGGGAGATCGGGTTGATCGTGAAGGAACCCAAGACCGTCAAGCAGATGCTCGAGGTCTTCGAGGGCGACTGGGCGAAGACGGATCTCGCGGCCAAGGAAGCCAAGGAGACCAAGAAGGAAATCAAGGAGCAGAAGAAGGCCGACGCCGAAGTCGCCGAAGCCGCGCCGCGTTGATGCGCCGCTCAGACCGCTTTGCGAAGCCGTTCGACCGTGCGGCCGACCTGCAGCGAGGCGTAGAAGATACGGCCGATCGGAATGCCGCCGCGCAGCCGGTGCCGGCCAATCGCCTCCAGACCCGCCGACGCAATGCATCCACAGTTGGAGCAGTCAGGATTCCCGCCAAACTGACACGGCGTGATGCGCCGCTCGAGATCCGACGAATAGCACTCGGTTGTCTGCGCGAACACGCATTGATCCGGCGATGCCGGAGGGTTCGCATACACCCTGAGCATCGCGTCGAGCATCTGCAGCTTGCGGATCCGCGGCATGAGCCGGCGCAGCTCGCTGATGACCGTGGCGCGATCCGCGCGCGTCAGACGCTCTTCTGAGATCTCGCCTTTCTGCGGCGTGTAGAGGCTGATCCAGATCAACCGCGTGTGGGGGTTGGCGTCCCACGTCGTCAGGAATTCCTCGAGG
>Ga0209515_10009786_pt1 | contig 10840 bp, 13 predicted proteins | sample Subgroupgradi54m_FD_187454 | JGI IMG/M metagenome (GOLD analysis project Ga0209515, IMG submission 187454) | Subsurface groundwater microbial communities from S. Glens Falls, New York, USA - GMW60B uncontaminated upgradient, 5.4 m (SPAdes)... ...
CAGGCGTGGCGGGCTGGACGCTCGTCGCGGCCGACTACTCGCAGATCGAGCTGCGCATCCTCGCGCATCTGTCAGGGGATGAGCAACTGATCGACGCGTTCCGCCGCGCGCACGACATCCATCGGCACACGGCATCGCTGGTCTACGGCATCCCCGAAGCCGAGGTCACGCCGACGATGCGCAACGCGATGAAGACGATCAACTACGGCATCCTCTACGGCATGAGCGCGCACGGCCTGACGAAGGAGCTGCATATCACGCACGAAGAGGCGATCGGCTTCATCGACGCGTACTTCGCGCGCTATCCGAAAGTGCGCGCGTATCTCGACGGGCAGATCGCGCAAGCCAAGCGCGACGGCTATGTGCAGACGATGCTCGGCCGCCGCCGCTACATTGCCGAGGTCAAGAGTCCGGAGTTGATGGTCCGGCAATTCGGCGAGCGCATGGCGATCAACGCACCAATCCAGGGGACGGCTGCCGATCTCATCAAGCTCGCGATGGTCCGCGTCGCCGAACGCCTGCGTCTGGACGGCCTGAAGAGCCGCATGATCCTGCAAGTCCACGATGAGCTGGTCTTCGAAGCGCCGCCGGAGGAAGAGGCGAAACTCGTTCGCGTAATCCGCGAGGTGATGGAGCGCGCCATCGACATGGCCGTCCCGCTGGACGTCATCGTGAAGCGCGGTCCGAATTGGGCCGAGCTCTCAGAGTTGACATGATCTCAGGTTCCGTCGCTCGTGGCTCGTGGCTCGATTCAGCCACGTCCCGGTGCGAGCGACGACCGAGGCCAAAGGCCGAGGAAGTGCCGCAACGCGGCGGGCGTTGCGGCCGAGTCCCGAGCGACGAGAAACGAACCCTCAGGTGTTCTGAGACATGCCGCGCGAACCAGGGCAAGTCCGTCGGCTGTATTACGGGATCGCAATTTCATCCTTGCTCGTGTTGCCTCCCTGGGCGCTGCTGCAATGGGCGATGGGTGGGGCATTTGGAATAGCCAGCTTCAGCGGCAAAACATCAGGGGTGATGAGCCACTTGGCCACCACTGGCCTCGTTCTATCGGCTCTGTTCTTCATCGTATGGACGGTAGCGTTCATTGGTTTGTTAGCCCTACTCCCTTGGGCCAGGCGATTGGCCATTGGTGTAGCAGTGGTTTCGCTGATCGATGCCATGCTCTGGGGCGCGCTCTGGGCATCTTGGCCAAGTACGATTCCGACGCTTTCCTCGGTGTTGGTGATTGGCTGGAGCGTATACACGATTCTGGCGTTGAACCAGTCGTTCCTGACGGGCTCGATGGATCGATGAGAGAGGTTCGTCAGTAATGCCGAGAGGACCGGGGCAAGTCATCGTGGGGCTCACCGGCGGCTTGGGCACGGGCAAGTCGACGGTCGCGAAGATGTTTCAGGAACGCAAGGCGGTCGTCCTCGATGCGGATCAGATCGCGCACGATGCGATGGAGCCGCGCAAGCTGGCCTGGCGCGAAGTGCTCGATCGCTTCGGCGAGGACCTCGTCCACCGCAAGGACGACGTCCGGATCAACCGCAAGAAATTGGCGGCCCGGGTGTTCGGCGATCCCAAGGCGCTCGCGGACCTGGAAGCGATCCTCCACCCGCGTGTGCTGCGGCTGATCAGGCAACGCCTGCATCGACTCGCCCGCAACCGCCGGGTGCGCCTCGTCGTCCTGGACGTGCCGCTCTTGCTCGAAACGCACATGGAAGACCTGGTCGACGCGGTCGTGGTCGTGGCCGCGACGCCGGAAGTCACTCGCCGTCGGCTGCATGCGCGGGGCATGTCCGACGAGGACATCGCGCGCCGCAGTGCGGCGCAATGGGACGTGTCGGCCAAGGCGGCCTTGGCTGACCACGTGATCGACAACTCGAAAGATCTTCAACAGACCCGGAGGCAGGTGAACGAGCTATGGCAGCAACTGGTGACAACCCAACGCAAACAGCGCGCCTAGATCTTGCGTCCCTCAAGGACATGAAGATCGCCGAGCTGAATCGCATGGGCCGGGAGTTGGGGGTCAATGGCCTCTCGGCGATGAAGAAGCAGGACCTGATCTTCAAGATCCTGCAGGCGCAGACGGAACGGGAAGGGCTGATCTTCGCCGAAGGGGTGCTTGAGATCCTGCCCGACGGGTTCGGATTTCTGCGCTCGCCGAACTACAACTATCTGCCGTGCCCCGACGACATTTACGTGTCGCCGTCGCAGATCCGCAAGTTCGACCTGCGGACCGGCGACATCGTCAGCGGGCAGGTGCGGCCGCCGAAGGAAGGCGAGCGCTACTTCGCGCTGCTGAAGGTCGAGGCGGTGAACTTCGAAAACCCCGAAGGCGCGAAGGAGAAGATCCTCTTCGACAACCTGACGCCGATCTATCCGAACCAGCGCTTCACGCTGGAGACGACGCCGAAGGAATTGTCGACGCGGATTATGGATCTGCTGTGTCCCATCGGCAAGGGCCAGCGCGGCCTGATCGTGGCACCCCCGTACAGCGGCAAGACGGTCCTGCTGCAGAAGATCGCCAACGCGATCACGACGAACTTTCCCGAGGTCGTGCTGATCGTGCTGCTGATTGACGAGCGGCCCGAAGAGGTGACCGACATGCAGCGCTCGGTCAAGGGCGAGGTGATCTCCTCGACGTTCGATGAGCCCGCCGACCGGCACGTGCAGGTCGCCGAGATCGTCCTGGAGAAAGCCAAGCGGCTGGTCGAGCACAAGAAGGACGTCGTGATCCTGCTCGACAGTATCACGCGGCTGGCGCGTGCGTATAATACCGTCGAGCCGCACAGCGGCCGCGTGCTGACCGGCGGTCTGGACGCTAACGCCCTGCAGAAGCCCAAGCGGTTCTTCGGCTCCGCCCGCGGCATCGAAGAGGGTGGCAGCTTCACGATCATCGGCACGTGTTTGATCGAGACCGGCTCGCGCATGGACGATGTGATCTTCGAAGAGTTCAAGGGCACGGGCAACATGGAACTGACGCTGGACCGGAATCTCTTCCAGCGGCGGATCTATCCGGCGATCGATATTCGCCGGTCCAACACGCGGCGCGAAGAGCTGCTGGTGTCCAACGACGACCTGCAGAAGATCTGGGTGCTGCGCAAGGTGTTGAACGAGATGGACCCGGTCCAGTCGATGGAGCTGCTGACCGACCGGCTGGGCAAGACGAAGTCGAATCAGGAGTTCCTGACGACGATGGCCAAAAAGGGGTAACCAGGAGGCTTGTGGAATGTTGAATGCGTAACGTGGAATGGGCTGATCTTCCCATTACGCATTCCACATTGCACATTGAACAAGAGGGAGAGGCTCGATGAAAGACGGGATCCATCCGGAGTATATGGCCTGCACGATTACCTGCGCCTGCGGCGCCGTGTATCACACGCGTGCGACCAAGCCGAACATTCACCTCGATATCTGCTCGAGTTGCCACCCGTTGTTTACCGGGCAGCAGAAGCTGGTCGACACCGCGGGCCGCGTTGAGAAGTTCCGCCGCAAGTATGCGAAGGGCACAGCAGGGAAGTAATTTCCTTTCCAATAGGTTCAGAAGTCAGTAGGCAGATATCAGTGGACAGAGAGATGAGCTCCCCCGGCTGGACCGCGCGTGCTGTCTACTGCCTACTGTCCACTGTCCACTGATCCTGATGATTATCCCCAAAGAGCAGCTCTTGGCGCGGTTGGCCTCGATGGACCGGCGCTATCGGGAGCTGGAGCAGCAGCTGGTCGCCGGGGCGGCGCAACCCGCCTCCGACTATCAGCAGTGGTCGAAGGAGCTGACGCAGCTGCGCGAGTTCGTCACCGGCTACCGGACGTATCTGCGGATCGAGCGCGACATCGAGGAGGCCGAGCAGCTCGTCCACGCGCAGGGCGATGTCGAGCTGCAGAAGCTGGCGCGCGAGGAAGTGATCTCGCTGCGTCGGCAGGAAACGGGCCTGCTCGTATCGCTGGCACAGCTCTGGCAGGAGGAGTCGCAAGAACCCGAGCGGCCGGTGATCGTCGAGATCCGCGCGGCGACCGGCGGCCTGGAGTCGAGCCTGTTCGTCGGCGACCTCTATCGCATGTACAGCAAGTTCGCGGCGCGCTGCGGGATTCAGGTCGAGCTGATGGAATCACATCCCACCGAGGCCGGCGGCTTCAAAGAGATCAGCTTTTCCCTCAAGGGGCCTGGCGCCGTGAAAAAGTTCAAATTCGAAAGCGGCGTGCATCGCGTGCAGCGCGTGCCCACGACCGAAGCGCAAGGCCGCATCCACACTTCGACGGTGACCGTGGCGGTGATGCCCGAACCCCAAGAGGTGGAGCTGCCGCCGATTCCTGCCAAAGACCTGCAGATCGATGTCTTCCGCTCCTCCGGCCCAGGCGGTCAGTCCGTGAACACGACCGACTCCGCGGTCCGCATTCGTCACTTGCCGACCGGCCTGATGGTCACGTGTCAGGACGAGCGCAGCCAGCTGCGCAACAAAGAGAAGGCGATGCGGGTATTGCGCGCCAGGCTGCTGGACCTGATGCAGCAACAGCAGCAGGACCGCATCGCTTCAAGCCGCCGGGCGCAGGTCGGCACTGGCGAGCGCAGCGAAAAGATCCGCACCTACAATTTCCCGGACCGGCGCATCACCGATCATCGAATCGGGCTGACCCTCCACAAGTTCGACGCCATCCTTGAAGGCAACTTGCAGGAGCTGGTGGACGCCCTTTCCGCCGCCGAACGGGACAAACAGCTCTCCGAGAAGACTCATGCCTGAGAGTGCGTGCGGCCTCAAGGCCGGGCGCCGAACTCGTGCCGTGCATGACGTGTTGCGCGAAGCGGAGCAGCAGTTGCGCCAGGCAGGCCTCGTCGCGCCTCGCGCCGATGCCGAATGGCTGCTCGCCGGTCTGCTCGAGGTCGGCCGCCTTCAGCTTTATCTGATGGACGCGATTGACGGCGGTATGGCCGAGCGGTTCCAGCAGCAGGTCCAGGCGCGCACCGAGGGCGCGCCGCTTCAGTATCTCACCGGCTTCACCGAGTTTTGCGGCCATTACCTCGCCGTCGATGAGCGGGTCTTGGTCCCTCGCCCTGAGACTGAACGGCTTGTGGAGCTCTTGATTCCTCGACTTCAAGGCCGAACCGCGCCGTTGCGGGTGCTTGAACTGGGTACGGGCAGTGGAGCGATCGCGATCGCGCTCTGCGCCGTAGTTGAAGCTTGTCATGTCACAGCTGTTGAGCTATCATGGGTCGCCCTTCAGGTCGCCAACGCGAATGTCCACGCCCATCGGATGGGGGATCGTATCGCCCTCGTGCAAACAGACTGGACGTGTGGCGTCCGTGGACGGTTTGACGTGATTGTCTCCAATCCTCCCTATCTCGCGTCCGCAGAGCTCACGCGTTTGCCGGTTGATGTGCGGCGGGAACCGCGCATGAGCCTCAACGGAGGGTCGGATGGGCTGGTGTTCTACCACCGCCTCATTCAGGAGATCCCCCGGCTGGCTGCGCCCGGCGCGGTGATTGCTCTGGAGTGTGGAGAAGAGCAGGCCCGAGGATTGGAAGCCCTGTGGCGCGCGCAGCCTTGGACCGAGGCGGTGTCGGTCGAGCTGGATTTGGCCGGCCGCCCACGTGCGCTGTTCATTGAGATCTCGACGCACAGCGAGGCCAGCGGGTGAGCGAGTTCTCTAATGGGTCCGCAGCGACGTTGCCGGTAAGCCCCATGAAGCGCACGGGGCAGCTCGACACGCTGATCATCGAGCACAGCGGCCCGTTGAAGGGCACCGTGCAGATCAGCGGCGCGAAGAACGCCGCGCTGCCGATTCTGGCGGCGTGCCTGCTCACCGACGACGAGTCGGTCCTTGAGGGCGTGCCGCACGTGACCGATGTCGCCACGATGTGCAGCATCCTGCAGATCCTGGGGATGGACGCGGCCTGGGGCGACGATTCCACGCTGAACGTCAAGGCGCAGCACCACCACGGATGGACCGCGCCCTACGAACTCGTGAGCATGATGCGCGCCTCGATTTGCGTATTGGGGCCGCTGCTGGCGCGGTTCGGCCGGGCCAGAGTGTCGATGCCCGGCGGCTGTGTGATCGGGCCACGACCCATCGATTTGCACTTGAAGGGCCTCGAGGCGCTTGGCGCGAAGATCACCATCGACCACGGAGACATCGTCGCGCAAGCCGACCGGTTGATCGGGACGACGATCCATTTGTCGGGGCCGTTCGGCTCCTCGGTGCTGGCGACCGCGAACATGCTGATGGCGGCCTCGCTGGCGGAGGGCGCGACCATCATCGACCACGCGGCGTGCGAGCCGGAGGTCGTCGATCTGGCGAACTTTCTGATCGCGATGGGCGCCAACATTACGGGCCAGGGCAGCTCGACCATTCGGGTCGAGGGCGTCGTGCGATTGCATGGCGTGCGCTACCGGATCATTCCTGACCGCATCGAGGCGGGCACGATCCTCATCGCCACCGCGATGCTCGGCGGTGATGTGTGGGTGCACGGCGGGGTCGCAGAGCATTTGACGGCGCTCTTGGATAAGTTGACGGATGCCAACGTCGTCATCGAGCGATTGATCGGGATCATTCACGTGCAGTCTGACCGCAAGCTCAAAGCGATTGAGGTGACGACGCAGGCATTTCCCGGGTTTCCGACCGATCTCCAAGCGCAGATGATGGCGATGATGACGGTGAGCCACGGTGTCGGCGTGGTGACCGAAAAGATTTATCCGGAGCGCTTCATGCACGTGCCCGAGCTGCGACGGATGGGGGCACAGATTACGCAGGAAGGGGCCAACGCTATTATTAAGGGCGTCGAGCGGCTCGGAGGCGCGCCGGTGATGGCGTCGGATTTGCGGGCCTCTGCGGCGTTGGTGTTGGCTGGCCTGGTGGCCGACAACCAGACGCAGCTGGGCGGCGTCGAACATCTCGACCGCGGCTACGAGCACTTGGAGCGCAAGCTCTCGGCACTGGGCGCGAAGATTCATCGGGAGCAGGCCACAGCCAACGGGGAGCGAACGGTCGTACCGGTCGGTGTGGTTGCCGCAACGAGCGGCAGTCATGGGTGAGGTGCTGCTCTGTCGAAATCCTCGTGTCTGTGGAATGTGAAATGCGTAACGCGTAATGTCTCTCAACGAGGTCACATTACGCCTTACGCATTCAACAATTACGCAAACCTGAGGTTTTCGACGGAGCAGTGAGGCGCTCTTAAGCAAGCGAGGGACGCATGGTGGTGGTGAGATTGCAGCGGTTGGGGACGAAGAAGACGCCGCATCATCGGGTGGTCGCGATGGAGCGGCCGCGTGCGCAGTCGGGCCGGGTGTTGGAAGTGCTCGGCTATTACGATCCGTCCTACAATCCGCCCAAGCTGTCGGTGAACGAGGATCGCGTGCAGCACTGGGTGTCGACGGGCGCCCAGGTGTCCGAGGCGGTCCAGCGGTTGCTTCGTCCCGGCGGCGCCGTCAAGAACACAGCCAAGAGCTGAGAGCGCGTTTCAGAATCACCGTTGCTCAAGGCTTAAGGCGCCGAGGCAGCCGATCCTTGCTGCCGAGGTGTCTTGAGCGCGGAAAGCGCTCAAGGCTGAAGGCTGAAGTGGAAAGGTGGGCTATATAAGGCCCTAACCCTTTAGCCTTGAGTCTTCAGCCTAAAGCTTCGAAATGTTTTGACAGATATTCTGGCTGCCGCGGGGGAAGGGCGCGATGCGGATCGACGTGGTGACCATTTTCCCGGACATGTTCGGGCCGGTACTCGGGAGCTCGATCCTCAAGCGGGCGCGGGACGTCGGCGCCGTGGACATCGTCGTGCGCAATCTGCGCGATTATACGCATGACAAGCGGCGGACTGTGGACGATCGGCCCTACGGCGGCGGGCCAGGCATGGTGATGCGGCCCGAGCCGTTGTTTGAGGCGGTTGAAGCGATTCAGTCGGCGTGCCCGGCCAAGGACGCGCAGCGCTGCGAAGTCGTGCTATTGTCGCCGTCCGGCGAGCCCTTCACGCAGGCGCTGGCCAAGACGCTGGCGGGCCGAGAGCACTTGGTGTTGCTCTGCGGGCACTACGAGGGAGTGGATGCCCGCGTGCGACAGCGACTGGTCCAGCGCGAGGTGTCGATTGGGGATTATGTGTTGACCGGCGGGGAAATCCCGGCGATGGCGGTGGTCGATGCGGTGGCGCGGCTGCTGCCAGGCGTCTTGGGAGATGCGGCCTCGGTGGTCGACGAATCGTTCAGCGACGGATTGCTGGAGTATCCGCAATATACCCGGCCGGCGGTCTTCCGGGACATGGCCGTCCCTGACGTGTTGCTGACCGGCAACCATCGGGACGTGGCCACGTGGCGCAAGTTACAGGCGGTGGCCAAGACCTTGGCGCAGCGGCCTGATTTGCTCGAGAACGGATCACGGGAAGCGAAGGACACGACACCATGAAGGCAACGATTAATGAACAGGCATTGGGCATGCGCAAGCAGGCGCTGCCGGCGTTTGGCCCGGGCGATCAGGTGCGGGTCTGGTGTAAGATTATCGAGCGCGACCGCACCCGGCTGGCCCCGTTTGAGGGAATCGTGGTGCGCCGCCGCGGCAGCGGGCTGTCGGAGACGTTCATCGTCCGGCGCGTGACGCACGGCGAAGGCGTTGAGCGTGTCTTTCCGATCCACGCTCCGGTGTTGGAGCGCGTGGAGGTGCTGCAGCAAGCTCGTCCCCGGCGAGCGCGACTCTATTTCCTGAGGACCAAGGTCGGCAAGACGAAGATCGCCGCCGCGACGCAGCCATCGACTCCGGCGCCGGCGAAGCCCACGGCCGAGGACGCTCCGGCCGCTGCCGTGCCACCTGCCGCCAAGACGAAGCCCCGTCCCGTCGCTGAGCCAGCTGCCCAAGAGCCTCAGCGAGCCGCCTGAGTCCGCGGCGCAGGCCTCCGGTTTCTGCCGCGTCGCCGGCGTGGACGAGGCCGGCCGTGGCCCATGGGCGGGGCCAGTTGTCGCGGCGGCGGTGATTCTCGAGCCGTCGTGTGTCGCGCACGAGGGGCGCCGGCCCTGGCCATCGCTCGGGGTAAAGATCGACGACTCCAAGCGGCTGACTCTCGCGCAGCGCGAGCGCGCCTATCCGATCATCCTCGAGCGCGCCGCCGTCGGCGTCGGCATCGCCTCCTCCGACACGATCGACGCCGTGAACATCGTTCAGGCCACGCTGCGCGCGATGGCGGCGGCGATCGACGATCTTGACGCGCGGCCGGATCTGGTCCTCGTCGATGGCCTGCACGAGCCCCCGGTGCGCATCCCGTGCTGGACCATTGTCAACGGCGATCGGCTGAGCTACTCCGTCGCATGCGCGTCCATCATCGCGAAAGTGCTGCGCGATTCGCTGATGGTGTTCTATCATCGGCTCTTTCCCGACTACGACTTCGACCGTCATAAGGGCTATGGAACCGAGCGGCACCTCGATCGCCTGCTGGCGCTGGGCCCCTCGGTATTGCATCGGATGAGCTTTCGTCCGGTCCGGGCCTCGGCCTCGACACAGCGCGTCTGGGCAGGGGACGAGGAGGCGGCGGCAGATTCCGATGCGAGCGCTGTCCCGATGGTGGTCGCGACGTCAGTCGCAGCGTAGTCTTCAGATTCCTTCCAGCCGGGCGTCGGCGGCAAGGCCATATGGCCGTCAGCAGCGGGGCCGAGACAGCGAAGCGCTGGCGGCTGCGTTCCTGAGGAACCGCGGCTACGACATCGAAGCCGCCAACGTCCGCTTCCGATTCGGCGAGCTCGATCTGGTCGCCGTGCATCAGCACACCCTCTGCATCATCGAGGTCCGTTCGCATGCCGCCGCGCACCTTGGTCCCGCCGCCGGCTCGATCTTGTCGCGCAAGCGGCGCCATCTGATTCAGGCCGCGCAAGCCTACCTGCAGGCCCGCCGCATCCCGTGGGACGGCCCGGTCCGCTTCGACGTGGTCGCGATCGATTATGATCCCGGCGGCCGGCCGGCGATCCAGCTGATTCCCAACGCGTTCACTGCGGACGATCGGTGAAACCGACGCGTCGTCGTTCGTCGTTGGTCGTTTGTAAAGCTGGTCCGTCTATCTGTTGGGAGTAACGCATCCAGCAGATCGACGGAGCCACCACGAATCACGAACGACGAGCGACGATCCCTCCGAGCTAGCTCCGAATTGAATCCGTGAAAAAATTCACATATAATGGCTCCTTCAACGCGCGGACGACGAGTGTGAACCGTTCAGTTCAACAACTTCTGGATCAAACCGCCAAGCGGGGTTCCTGGTACGGGGGGGGCAGCGTTGCCGCCCTGGCATGTGCGCTCTCGGCCGCCCTGCTCGAAAAGCTCGTCAGCCCGACGGCACCGCGCAGGGCGACGAAGCTCGCTTCCTTCAGGCGGCGGTCCCCGGCGGCCGGCATGATTCGTGCGACCAGGACGCAAGCCCTCAGGCTCGTGGATGAGGACGCCCGCACCTTTGCCCACGTCATCAAAGCCATGTATCAGCAGGACAAAATCGCAACCCGCAAGGCGCTCAAGCAGGCCATCGAGGTGCCTCTGCGTGTGCATGTGTCTGCGCATCAGATTCTGCAGGCGGCCGAGCGTGCCAAGCGCGACATTCCCAAACGCTATCACTCGGACCTGACGTGCGTGATCGCCTTGGCCAAGGCCTCTCGCGAAGCGGCACGGGCGTTCGTCGAGACCAATCTGGCGTGGCTGGGCGACAAGACGTACACCCGGCAGGTCCGGCGCAAGCTGGCGCGAGCCTGACGTGTCGAGCGTGACCGCATCCGCCATGGGGATTGTGCTGGACGGCCGGGCGATCGCGCAGCGGATCAGAGCGCAGTTGCAGCAGGACATCGCCAGGCTGCACGCGGCGCCACAGCTGCGCATCCTCTATTTCGACACGCCGGCGTCGAGGCTGTATT
>Ga0209515_10009787_pt1 | contig 10838 bp, 8 predicted proteins | sample Subgroupgradi54m_FD_187454 | JGI IMG/M metagenome (GOLD analysis project Ga0209515, IMG submission 187454) | Subsurface groundwater microbial communities from S. Glens Falls, New York, USA - GMW60B uncontaminated upgradient, 5.4 m (SPAdes)... ...
GGCAGTATTGCCATTGCCCTTCGGATCCATCGCCGCCGCGTTGACCAGGATGTCCACCGGGGCGGTCGCCTCAGCCGCCTGTGCGGCCTTTTCCACGTCCGTCTCGTCGGTCAGGTCGCAGCGTTGGACGGCGAGGCGTCCGGCAAACCGCCGGCCAAGCTCCTCCTGGCAGCGCACCAGCCGCTCGTCGTTCACATCCAAGATCGTCACCTGAGCGCCCGCCTCCAGCAGCGCTTCGGCGAACATCGGCCCGAGCAGCCCGGCGCCGCCGGCGATCAGCGCATGGCGGCCGTTCAGCCGGAAAAGATCCAGCACGCCAGTCGTCATCGGATTCGCTCCACGCGCCCGCGGGCCATCGAGGCGCGCGCCGCATCCGCCAGCCGCACATCCGCCAGCCCCTGTACTGCGTCGGTGCGCGGATGCCCGCCGGCCGCAGCGCAGCGCAAAAAGTCGTTCATTGCATCCAGAAACATCCGGTTACGGTCCAACGGATCTTGCGGGCCCAGCTCCTCCGGCTTGCCGTCAGGCCCGGTCACCGTCAGCGTGTTGCGGTCATAGTCCCAGGCCGCCGTGCCCTGTTCTCCGGCGACGGTCAAGGCGCGCCGGCGCGGCCGCTGCAGGAAATCCATGTGCGCCGAGACCGCCAGCCCCTTCGGCGTGCGCAGCAGCAGGCTTACGTTATCCTCGACGTCGATCTCAAGATCCGAAGTCTTGCCGCCCACCGCGCAGACCGACTCGAACGATCCGAACAGCCAGTGCAGATAGTTAAGTTCATGAATCTGCGTTAGCAGAATCCCGCCGCCCAGCGCGGCGCGCGACGCGTAGCTGTCACGATAATCTTCCTCCGGGTGATACGCCGGCAGATACTCCCCCATCACGGCTTGCGCGTGGATAATCCGGCCGAGCCGACCGTGTTCGAGCAGCGCCTTCAGCCGCCCGAGGCAGGCGTTAAACCGCAGCTGGCAGCCTACCGCCAGCACCCGCCTGCGACGACGGGCCAGCGCCACCAGCGGCCGCGCCGCCTTGGCGGTCTCGGCCAGCGGCTTTTCGACATACACATGGCATCCGGCGTTGAGTGCGGCGGCGGCATCGCGCGCGTGCAGCGACGTCGGAGTGGCAATAACAACGATGTCAGGGCGGCTGGCCAGTGCCTGCTCCAGCGAGTGCGTGATGCGCAGCGGCACCCCTTCCACTTCAGCCTTCTGCAGTTTGCGCCATTCGCTGACCGCCTCAACGTCCAGGCCCAAGGAAAGCAGGTTCTGCGCATGCCGGCGGCCGGCTGATCCCAACCCGACCACGACGGCGCGCCGCAGCGCTGGTTTGCGCACCGGCGCAGACTTGGCGCGAGAGCGAAGCTGCGCGATCGACTCAGGCATAGGCCGGCATCTCCAACCCCGGCGTTCCAAAGAGCTCCCGGTAGACCTCGCCGGTCTTCAGCAACGTCGCATGGTCGCCCCGCTCGACGATCCGGCCGTCTTCCAGCACGAGGATCTGGTCGGCGCGCTGGATCGTGGAAAGGCGGTGGGCGACGATGATGACCGCCTTGTCCCGCCGCAGCCGCTCGATGGCCTGCTGAATGGCGTGCTCCGACTCGGCATCGAGCGCGCTCGTCGGCTCATCGAGCAGCAGGATGTCCGGATTCTGAAGGAAGACGCGGGCCAGCGCGATCCGCTGCCGCTGTCCGACCGACAGCCGGATGCCACGCTCTCCCACGGCGGTGTCATAGCCGTCGGGCAGCGCGGCGATGAAGGCGTGGGCGTTGGCCGCCTGTGCTGCGCGCACGATCTCCTCACGGCCGGCGCCCTCCACCCCGTAGGCGATGTTGCCGGCGATGGTCTCATCGAACAGGAAGGCCAGCTGATCCATCATGCCGATCACCGAGCGAAGGCTGCGGACATCGAAGGTCTTGGCCGGCGCGCCGTCGAACAGCAGCTCGCCGCCCGAGGGTTCCCGCAGGCGCGGGATCAGATCCAGCAACGTGGACTTGCCAGCACCAGAGCGCCCGACCAGCGCCGTCAGGCTGCCTTTCTGAAACTGGCAGTCGATCTGCCGCAGCACCGGCTCGCGCTCCTCATAGGCGAAGCTGACGCCTCGGAGCGTAATCTCCTGCCGCAGCCCGGGAAACGGCGCCGCACCGCCGGCGCGCTCATCCGAAGCGCGGGCCCGGTCGACCAGCGCCCGCACCTGCCGAAGATTCTGGAGGCTGAGGACGAGCCCTTGGCGGCCTTCGTTGAACTGCCGCAACACCGGCACGCTGCGCAGCAGCACGAACATGAACATACCGAGGCTGGCCAGCGTCATGCCCAGCGAGGCGACGGCAAGATAGATGGCCGCAAACGCGAGCAGGATGATGAGCGGATCGATCGCTACTTCCATGCCAACCTTCGCGCGGGAAATCTGCAGGCGAGCGTCGGCGATCGTCCGGGTGATCCGGCGGATTTTCTCCACCTCCCGATTTTCCTGGCCGGTGAGCTTCAGCAGCCGGATGCCGGTCAGCCGCTCGGCGACCATCGTGTGCAGCGCCTGATTCGCGTTGGCCGTCTCATGGCCATACCGTTCGGACCGCTTCAGCCGCGCGCGCATCGCCAGGCCAAGCGCTCCGACCGCCAGCAGCACCAGCGGCACCAGCCAGGGGGTCAGCAGGAACAGCAGCCCCAGGTAGACCGTCAGCAGAATCGCGCTTTCGCAGACATGCAGGAACATCGGCACCGCGGAGACGCCGAATTCGATCTCCGTCGTCAACGCACCCACCAGCCGGGCGTGATGCTCGGAGAGCGTGAAAGGCACGGTGGCGTTCATAAACGCGGCGAATCCCTCCTGCCGCGCGCGGGCCATGGTGTCGAACCGGATGCGGTTGGCGTACATCTGCTCGACATACCGCACCACCTGCTTGCTGATCACGGCGATGAACACCAGTCCCAGCAGCATCGGCAGCACCGGAATCGCCGTGCGCTCTGAGGCCGCCCGCACGAACCGGGCCGGCAGCGACGCGCCGCCAAAGGTACCGGGCCCTTCCTGGACATACTGCAGCACCGGCAGCAGCAGGCCGAGTCCCACCCCTTCCAGCGCGCCGTAGACCAGCCCCAAGCCGATCAGCAGGACGACCTGCCGCCATCGCAGGCCCAGCACATCCAGCAGTTTCGGCGCCGTCTCAGCCATGCGCCGCCGCCTTCCATTCCTTGGCGCTGACCGCCTTGTCATCGATATAGAGGTCCGCGGCCGGTTTGCCGAAATGCAGCGCGTGGTGCCGGACGCCCCAGGCCTGCAGCTGCCGTTCGGTCACCGCGCGCCAGTCGATGCCGGTGCCGCTGCCCCGCCCGGTATAGAGGAGGACCCGGTGGCCCGCCTCATACAGCCGGTTCACCCGCGCGATCGCGTCCGGAAACGGCTGCGCGCTCTCATACGCGCCCTCGGTGTTGGTGCAGAGCGTCCCGTCGATATCGAAGCAGTACGTCATGCCCGGCGCCTTTTGGCGGAAACCCGCGACTCGGCCAACAGCAGGCAGTGCGCATCGTCCAGCACCACCTTGGTGCGGATGGTAAACGACCGCCTCACCTGCGCGATCAGCTCGGCAGGGGACTTCACGAACCCGATGGGATCCGGCGGAATGTATTCCGCCACGAAGAGCCAGCGCGTCATCGGAGCGATCATGGGAATCAGCTTCGGCCATGCTTCGATGTAGGCGAAGGTGCACATGACGACCACCAGATCAAACCGCTGCCGCAGCGAGGAGACCTTGTGGATGTCCATGCACCGGAACTCCACATCCGGAAAGCTCGCCTGGGCCCGGCGGATGGCCGTCCGGGAGGCATCCACGCCGAGGACGCGGTTGTTGGGCTTCTTCAGCAGATGGGTGAAGGTGCCCTTCCCGCATCCCAGGTCCAGAATCCGCGAAAAGTTGTAGCTGTTGAGGATCGCCTGGCTGACGGTCTTGCGCAGGGGCCGCATGTCGCGCTCATGCCAGCTGTCGAATCCTTCCGCCGCCTCGGCTTGGTACATCTGCTCGAAGCGGCCGACGAATTTGCGCTGTTTCGCGTCGAAGACGTAGGGATGATAGGTGGGCATCAGGGCTGTTCCGCTCCGGGACCGGGCTGCGGCGGATGACCCAGCCGCCGCCAGAGCTCAAAGCAGATCCGCGGCCCGGGCATCTGCATCTCGGCGCGCAGCGGATACGGCTCGTGAAACGGTTTTAACCGCTCCAGGTAGAGCCGGTACTTGACCCCGTTGCGCGTCCGGCCGGCCGCTGCCATCGCCTTGGGATCCGAGAGCAGCTCCTCCACGTCCAGGAATTCGCCGGCCGCCTCGGTAAAGACCTTTTTGTTATCGATGTCGAACAGCACCCACCGGCCGTCGACGCGCACAAAAGACGGAAAGAGCCAGGCCGGATGATCCTGAATGGACACCGGATGCCAGAAGGCGCGCAGCCCGGCATAGGCGCACAGGGTCGTGAAGACGTCGGCCGTCTGATCCGCCCCGCCGTAGCCCCGGATGATGATGTGCCACACATGGTCATCCACGATCGGAAATCCTTTGGGGATCGGCCTGATGTTGGCGATGGTCCATTGATAAATCGCCTCCACCCGCTCGCGGTCGGTCGCCAATCCCCGGGTGATGCCGCGGGCCAGAGCCTTCGTTTCGTAATGGCGGTGGAGAAACGCCGCGCCTTTGGCATACGCCGGAATCTGATAGGTGCTGACGTGGTAGTTGATCCCCTGCCGCGTCGTCATCGGCAGCGCCAGCCCCCACCACAGCGCCACGCCTACGATGGCGCTGCTGGCCAGCAATCCGCCGGATCGCCACGAGCGCTTCTTGTCCGTCGTCATGCGCGCGGCACCTCCGCCGGCTCGGCCGGCGGCTCAAGCCCGGCCAGCTGCTCGGTGCCGGTGCCGGGCAGCAGCCGTCCCTGCCGCGAGACGGTGATGATTTTCGAGGACGGCACGCCGGCGACGGAGAGCCGCTGCAGGATCGGCTCGACCTCCTTGAGCGAGGTGACGATCACCCAGTCGTACGGCAGGCCGGAGAGCGCGGTGAAGGGCTGCACCGGGCGGTTCATGAAGACGGTGCCTTCCGGCACCTCGTCCACCACCGCCGTGACGTTGATGCCCTCCTGCTGCAGCGTCAGGTGCAGCACTTCGGCGACTTCACCGATGCCGCAGAGCACCGCATTCTTGGCGCCGGATTCGAGGATGACCGAGAGGGCCGCCGCCAGAAAGGTCCGCACCTGGCGGTAGAAATAGAGGGAGTATTCGAGGTATTCGTAGGTGAGCCGGGCCTTTTCGGTCAGACCCTGGTGGGTAATCAGGTAGCGGAGCCGCTTGCGCTCCAGATTGACCACCTTGACGTACCCTTTTTTGACCAGCCGGCGGATCAGAAAGTTGATCAGCCCCAGCGCCAGCCCCTGCCGCTTGGCAAGGCTGCGCTGCGTAACCGACTGGTCGGTGGAGATTTCGGTTAGGAGCTGGAGCTCACGATAGGCTTCGAGGTCCATCTATTCCTGTGTTCAATTATTGAACAGTGCACCCATGATAAAGAGAATCTTCCGCCTCTGCAAGCACTTCTTCATCTTCATAGCGCAGCAGGCGCCATGGCCTGGATCGCCGCGGCCGGGGCGGCCCGCAGCGAAAGATTGCGCAGCCACAGCTCGAAGGTCAGCAGGGTCCACAGCCGGTCGGCATGGTCCGAATGCCCTGACCCGTGCTCCTGCCACAGCCGGCGCACATAGCCCTGGTCCACATACCGCCGCAGGCGGGCGTCCGGCGCCAGCAGCGCATCCTCGAGCAGGCTTCGCAGATCCCGCATGAACCAGGTCCGCAGCGGCACGCCGAAGCCCATCTTTCCCCGCCGGAGAATCGCCGGCGGCAGCAGATCGCTGAACGCCGTCCGCAGGATGACTTTCGTCCGGCCGCCCCGCAGCTTGAGCGCATCCGGCAGGCTGAAAGCATACTCCATCAGCTCCCGGTCCAAAAACGGCGAGCGCGCCTCGAGGGCGTGCGCCATCGAGCACCGGTCCATCTTCACCAGCAGATCGTCCAGCAGATACGTCTTCAGATTCAGGTAGAGCAACTGCGTCAGCGCCGAGCGCTTCCCGGAGGCCGCCAGATGCGGCTGCAGCGCGTCGAGCGGCTGCGGCATCTCCTCGGGAGCAAACGCCGGCCCCAGCAGCCGCGGCAGGTCTTCGTAAAAAACGGCATTCCACCGGGTAAACCGCTCGATAAACGGCAGCGCAGCGCTCCCGGCGAACTTCTGCAGGCGGCGCAGCGCGTTGCGGTGGTTGCCCCACGCCGGCACGCCCCGCAGCGAGGCGGCCGCGGCGCGCCGCGCCCACAGCGGCACCCGCTCGGACCACAGCGTGGCCGGAAACCGCAGGTAGCCGGCGAAGAGCTCATCGCCCCCGTCGCCGTTGAGCGCGACCGTGACATGCCGGCGGGTCAATTGCGAGAGCAGATAGGTCGGGATCGACGAGGAGTCGGCGAAGGGCTCATCATGGTGCCAGACCAGCCGCTCCACCAGCTCCACCGCTTTCGGCTCCACGATGAACTCGGTGTGCGCCGTGTTGTACCGCTGCGCGGCCAGCCGCGCGTAGGAGGTTTCATTGAAGGCCGCGTCTCCGGCAAAGCCGATGCTGAAGGTTTTCACCGGCTCCTGCCGCAGGCCGCTCATGATGCCGACGATGACGGAGGAGTCGATGCCGCCGCTGAGAAACGCACCCAGCGGCACATCGGCGATCAGCCGCCGGCGGACCGCGGCGGTCACCAGCTCGCGCACCCGCACGGCGGCGTCCGCCTCGGAGACCGCCCGGGGAGACGGCAGCGGCACATCCCAATACCGCTCGATGCGGATGGCGCCGCGGGCATCCGCGCGCAGCAGATGTCCGGGCGGCAGCTTCTCAATACCGCGGTAGAGGGTGCGCGGCGTGGGCACGTAGCCGTAGAGGAAAAAGTCCGGCAGCGCCTCCTCGGCCACCTCCGGCGGGACCGCCGGATGCTGCAGCAGCGCCTTGATCTCCGAGGCAAACAGCAGCCGGCCGCCGCTGCGGTGGTAGAACAGCGGTTTTTTTCCGACCCGGTCCCTGGCCAGCAGCAGTTCGCGGCGCCGGCCGTCCCAGATCGCGAAGGCGAACATCCCGTCGAGCTCTTCGAGGCAGGCCGCCCCGCGCGCTTCATAGCAGCGCAGCAGCACTTCGGTATCCGAGGAGGTCCTGAACCGCCGCCCTTGCCGCTGCAGCTGCTCGCGCAGCGCGCGGAAATTATAGATTTCTCCGTTGAAGACGACCCACACCGAACCGTCCTCATTGCTCATCGGCTGTCCGGCCGCGTCGGAAAGATCGACGACCTTCAGCCGGGTGTGCCCCAAACCAATCGCCACGCCGGCGCCGGCATCGATCCGCTCAACCCCGTGCCCTTCCGGGCCGCGGTGGGCGAGGGCTTGCGTCATCCGCTCCAGCACGCCGGGTTCAAGCGGCCGGCCGTCCGCGGCAAACATTCCCGCGATGCCGCACATCAGGTCTGCGCTCTTTCCGGAGCATCCTCCGCCGGACGGATCCGCGCCATCGCCAGGCGGAACCACTGCTGACAGCAGTCCAACCCGGCCGGGGCGATCAGCAGCAGCGGCATGAGAAACAGCAGACGAACGCGAAACAGCGTGCCGAAATTGGCGATCACGAGCGAGATCGGAATCGCCGTCATCAGCACACACGCCGCCAGCAGCAGCCCGTCCAGCTGGCGGCGCTTCATGAAGGTCCAGCAGGCAGCCACCGTCGGAATCAGCATCAGATAGATCAGCAATGCTTCGACGCTGGCCGCCGTCTGCAGCCGGCCCATGCTGCCGCCCGTGCGGGCCCAATCCCAGGGAAACGGCGCCAAAAAAGCGATCGCCAGCGCCCGCGGAAGATAGGTGACCAGCGCCTCGGGGTTGGAGATGAATACCTTGGGGTCGACGGTCGAATGGCCGCCTTCGTTGATGAACGCCTGGCGGACCGCGTCGAGCGTTTCCGGCGTGGCGCCATAGGTCTTATGCACAACCGCTTTGTCGATGCTCAACGCATGCTGCACCAGCTCGCCGACCATCGCCCCCGGTTCCGGCACAGTCTCCGCGACTTTTTGGTCATCCCGTCGGGTAAACGCCTGGGTCGCGTGTGACACGATCTCTTCCGGCGCCACCACGGGAACCGCCTCCATCGGCCGGTTCAATTTAGCCGCCTCTCGTTCAGCCTCCAATCGCCATCCATCTCTGAGCGCTTCCACTTGGATGTCGCTGAGCGCCTCAAACCCCGGCTGCTGCTGGGCGTGCCGGAACTGCTCCTGCATCGCCTCATGGTACCGGTCCCGCTGCGTCAGGACGCGCGTCCGCTCCTCGTCGAACTGACGACGCTCTTTCGCGGAGGAGAGATGGGGCCGCGCCCGCTCCAGAACCGCCAGCGCGATGTCATGCAACCCCCGATACGTCTGGGTGACGCTCAAGTTGAGGTAGACCTCAACTTGGCTCGGCACAAACTGCAGCGACGATTCATAGGCCCGGCTCGCCGCGCCATAGTCGCCCTCCTGCAAATACCGGTTGCCCTCGTTGAACCACAACTGGGCGATCAACGGCTTCACCGACTCCCGCTTTTCAGGGCCGGTTTCCAGCGCGAAATAGGTCAGGTAGAGCTGGAGCCCTTCCCAGGTATTGCCGTCCTGGATATACAAGGTCGCCAGACCCGGATAGCCTTCTTTATAGAAACGATCGGCGGTGATCGCCAGCGAAAACTGATTTTTGGCCTCAAGGCGATCCCCGCGCTCCAGCGCCTCCACCGCCATCCGGTGATGCGCCCGTTCCGGATGGCTCGGGCTCACCAGCCGTTTGACGTCCAACGTTCTGGCAAAGAGCGTCGAGAGCCCGAGCACCGCCACCAGCACCACATGAGCGGCCGCGTCGGAGAACTGCCGGCGCCGCAGCGCCAGCACGGCGGCCGGCAGCAGCACCAGGGCTGCCGCGATGGAATAGGCGGTCGCGACGTAAAACCGGAACCGGGTCAGCACCACCATCAACAGCCCGAGCGCGCCGGCCAGCAGCGCCCACCGGCGGCCCGGCTGCAAACGAGGCGCGCCGGGGGCCTTCGGCACCAGCCGCAGCAGCAGCCACAGCACGCAAAAGATCAGGGACCAGGACGGCGCGTCCTTGAGCAGCTGCGCCGACCAGAGAAACGAGGAGGGCCAGCAGCTCACCAGGATCGCGCCAACTTGCGCCGCCCGCCGGTCGGCCAGCCGCAGGATGATCCGGTAGGCCAGGATGCCGTTGAGCGTCGCGAACACGCAGTTGAGCAGCATGGGAAACACCGGATGCGCGCCGAAAAATTTATAGACGGCGGCCACGAGCGCGAAATATTCCACGCCTACTTCGAAATACGGCAGCTCGATGCCCTTGGCCCACGAATCCACGATCCCCACCGCCATCCGGTGATACAGGGGCGCGTCGTAGCTGAAGACCCAGAAGCCGGGCCAGGTCTGAAATGAGGAGAGGATCGGCAGCCGCCAGTGCGAAATGCAAAAGAGGCTCACGGCGAGTACCACCCGGAGAAGGTAGGAGACCAGCAGCACATTCCGCACGATCCGGCCCTCGGTGAACCGGCGGGTGAGCCACCAGAGCAATCCAAAACCCGCCCCCGCCCACACCGCGGTCAGCCAGGGCAGCGGTGCGACGTCGATCATGTCGCGATCACCTCGGGCGAAGCCGGCACGGCCGTCCGCTGGCTCTCCTGAAAGCTCCGCCGTCCGCTCGCCTGCTCGAAGACCTCGATGACGCGGGGCACCTGAATCTTCGCGGCGTAGCGCTGCTCCACCGTGCGCCGGGCTTCCTGCGCACACCGCGCGCGCAGCGGCGCGTCCTCCAGCAGCCGGGAAAGCTTGTCGATCCACTCCTCCGGGCTGCCGGCCAGGAAGCCGTTGACGCCGTCGGTGATGATCTCTTCGTTGACCCCCACCGGGGAGGCGACGGTCGGAATGCCCAGGGCCATGTATTGCAGCGCTTTCAGCCCGCACTTCCCTCTCGCCCAGGGATCATCCGGCAGCGGCATGATGCCGACATCAAAGGCGGTCAGGTCCTGAACTTCGGTGCCGGCGCGCCACGGGCCCGCCTCCACCTCCACACCGTCGATTCGCACGGTTTGGCTGCCGATCACTCGCAGGCGGAATTGGCAGCGCCGGGCCAGCTGCTGCAGCACCGGAGCCGCCGTCTGCAGATGCTCCACCGTCGTAAGGCTGCCGCTCCATCCGATGATCGGCACGCCGCGGATCTCGACATGGCCCTTCGGCTGATACACGTCGGTGTCGATCGTCGTCGGGATCACGGTGACCTTCGGCGTCCATCGCCGGGCATAGCCGGCCAGATAACTGTTGCCGACGATGACGTGCGTGCTCAGGCGGCAGATCTCGCCGGTCTTCTGCGGCTGCTTGAGCCATTGGAACCGCTGGTTGGCCGGGCTGGCCGCCGGCAAAAAGATGGCGTCGTCGAAATCATAGATCACCGGGATGCCCTGGGCCGCCACCCACCGCTCCAGCAGCGTCGGGCCGACCGGCAGCAGCTCGCGGTACAGATAGATCAGATCCCACTTCGCCCATCGCCGCGTCATCTGGCCGAGGCGCCGCGCAAGGCTGTAGCCGAGCTCCTTCAGCTTGGTTTCGAAATGCCGGGTCTCGTACAGCACGTCTTTAAGGGCGGCGGTTTCAAAGGGCAGGAAGGTGCAATGGATGCCCTGCCGCTCGAGATGGCGGGCCCATTGCTCGATCCGGAACCGCTGCCCCGGCACGGTGTCATAGAGGTAGGGGGTGAAGACGAGGACGTTCATCGCGCCGGCACCGTTC
>Ga0209515_10009789_pt1 | contig 10837 bp, 8 predicted proteins | sample Subgroupgradi54m_FD_187454 | JGI IMG/M metagenome (GOLD analysis project Ga0209515, IMG submission 187454) | Subsurface groundwater microbial communities from S. Glens Falls, New York, USA - GMW60B uncontaminated upgradient, 5.4 m (SPAdes)... ...
CAATTGCAGTATGGGTATGATGACGCGCGGTTCAGCTTTTGACGTGGTCCCCAATTAAGTTTACGCCGACAAATACAGGAACTGTAAATGTTGTCTGTAGTATGGGAGTCTTCCAAACCAGCTTCAATGTAATCAATTAATTATGAAAAACATCTTAATAAAATTCAACAATAACTTTGTAAAAAATAATTCTTGCTATTCTGATTAGATTTAGGAAGCAAGCTCAAATCATGAATCAACAAAATGAATTTGAAGCATTAGCCAAGGAGGTGGATGGGGGTGAGATAGAGGTTCATTCTAAAAAATCCATTGATCGGCCCAAATTACTATTGCCAGGCGCAATTTTGGTTGCAGCAGTACTTATCAGTGGCACTATTATATACACGAAGAGTCCGTCAAAATCTTTAGCTGGCCAGAATGGACAAGCAGTTGCCGTTGGCCAGCAAGTAGGCAATCAACCAAGTGGCCCGACTAAGGTCTCAGTTGGTGATGATCCTGTGTTAGGTAATAAGAATGCCCCGCTCACCATCATTGAATTTTCTGATTATGAGTGCCCATTCTGTAAACGTTCTTTTGACCAGCTTCTTCCAGAATTAAAGAAAAATTATATTGACACAGGCAAGTTGAAATTAGTGTTTCGAGATTTTCCATTGTCATTCCATGCCAACGCTCACAAGGAAGCTGAAGCGGCTGAATGTGCGAGGAGCCAGGGCGATGACACGACCTATTTCAAATTCCATGACCAAATATTTATTCGGACCACCTCTAACGGTACTGGCATAGCATTAAACCAACTACCTGTTATTGCTAAAAATCTAGGTTTAAATATTGCTCAGTTTCAGCAGTGTTTAGATTCAGGTAAATTCAAGAGCGAGGTTGATAAAGATATTGCCGATGGCACTGTAGCGGGAGTATCAGGTACGCCAAGTTGGTTTATTGGGAAATCGTCAAATGATGGTCTAATTAATGGCACGCTTGTGGTCGGAGCTCAGCCATTCAGCGCGTTTAAACCTATTATTGACCAACTACTTAAATAACATGGAAAATATACAAAACAATTCACAACAAGATTATTCTTCAAAGAAGCAGGAAAGAGAAAAGCAGTTGAAGGTTGAACAGACGAAACGGAATATTAAGAAGACTCTAAAATGGCTACTCGGACTTTCTGTTTTGGGCTTGGCGGTTTTTGGATTCTACAAGTTGGCTACTAAACCAACTGTTCCAACTCCTGGCGAGTCGTTTCCGTCTTTGGGTCAACAACATATTGACCCAGGCAGTTCTCATTCAGCTTATAATTCTAATCCACCAACAAGTGGTTGGCATTATTCTCAACCCGCCCAATCAGGAATTTATGACACCGAATTACCAGATGAACAGTTAATTCACAATTTGGAGCATGGACAGATATGGATTGCTTATAAACCCGACTTACCCAAAGACCAAATTGAAGCTTTGGCTAATATTGCCAAGAGTTACGGCTCAAAAATAATTATGGAACCAAGAAAAGAAAATGATTCGCCTGTAGTTATTGTTGCTTGGCAGCATTTATTTAAGCTCAATACTGTTGATGAGGCGCAGATAAAGAATTTTGCCGATGCATATCGGGGACATGGTCCTGAAAACGTCCCAGATTATGGCTTTAAAGATTTTAGAGGTAAAAAATAAAAAAGAACCAACATGGATAAAATCATAGTTACAATTTTTGGGATCTTGGGGATAATATTAACGTATTGGTTTTTTCTTGGAAAAAGTGAAAAAAGAGTTGTTGTTCCGGAAAAATCAAACAAACATCATGGCTCTAACTAAAAAAACTTTCACAGTTAAGGGGATGCATTGCGCTTCCTGTGTTTTGGTAATCGAAAAATCTTTAAAAAATATTGAGGGCGTATCAGAGGCAAATGTTAATTTGGTGACTGAAAAAGCTACGGTTGAATATGATCCAAACAAAACGACGGATAATGAATTGATCTCGGCAGTAGCTAATGCCGGCTATAAGGCGCTGGTCAACGAAGAATTTCAATCTGAAGATCAGGAGCGTGCGGAAAAGAAAAAAGAATTAAACGATTTGCGTGTAAGAGTAATCGCAAGTTTGGGATTAGGCCTCCTTGTTTTGTGGGGGAGTTTTCCGGCTTTAATGAGCACCGCTCCCTCAATCTTAAGAAATTTCTGGATTCAATTGATCCTGGCAACTCCTGTTCAGTTCTGGGCAGGATGGATTTTTTATAGAGCAACGATTCCTGCATTGAAACACCGTACGGCCAACATGGATACTCTTGTGGTTATCGGGACTACCGTCGCCTATGGCTACTCGGCTTTTGTTACGGTTTTTCCTCAGATCGTCCAGGGAGCGGGTATTGAACCGATGCCGTATTTTGATGTAGCTACAATCGTTATCGGATTAATTCTTCTTGGCCGTTATTTTGAAGCTAAAGCTAAATCAGGAACTTCTGAAGCTATCAAAAAACTTATCGGTTTACAGGCCAAAACCGCCAGAATCGTAAGAGGAAATAAGGAAGTTGATATTCCGATTGAGCAGGTAATTATCGGCGATCTTGTTAGAGTGAGACCGGGAGAAAAAATACCAGTTGACGGTGTTATAACCGAAGGAGAATCAGCCGTTGACGAATCCATGATAACAGGCGAAAGTATGCCGGTAGATAAGAAAATTGGAGATACAGTTGTCGGCGCCACCATAAACAAAAGTGGAAGTTTTGTTTTTAAGGCAACCAAGGTTGGACAAGAGACAATGCTCGCTCAAATTATTAAACTTGTTCAGGAAGCCCAAGGCAGTAAGGCCCCTATTCAGCGTTTGGCCGATTTGGTCTCGTCTTATTTTGTTCCAATTGTTATCATGTTGGCCACAATCACATTTGTTGTGTGGTATAACTTCGGGCCAGAGCCTGCTTTGCTCTACTCACTTTTAAACACTGTTGCTGTATTAATTATTGCCTGTCCATGCGCGATGGGACTGGCGACTCCTACTGCCATCATGGTTGGTACCGGTAAAGGAGCTGAAAATGGAATTCTGATCAAAGATGCCGAAAGTTTAGAAATTGCCCACAAAGTGACCACTATAATTTTTGACAAGACAGGGACACTTACAAAGGGAGAACCCTCGGTGACTGATGTGATTGCCTTCAATGACGAAAAAGAGAACGACGTTTTGCAGTACGCGGCTTCTCTTGAAAAATTTTCAGAACATCCGGTAGCTAAAGCCATCGTGACTTTTGCGGCAAGTTTAGGCAAGTTATCGTCTCACCCGCTGGACAAGGCGATAAGAGACAGAGCAAAAGATGAAAAAACGGAAATTTTCCCCGTAAATAAATTTAAAGCAAACCCCGGGAAAGGGTTAGAAGGAGAGATAACAGTCAGCGGTAATCCGAGGAAATTTTATTTTGGAAACAGAGCACTCATGAAAGATATAAATGTTAATATCAATGCCCACGAGGAAGAAATACAAAAACTGGAAAATGAAGGTAAGACGGTAATGATTTTGGCCTCGGATTCCGGTCTTTTGGGTCTGATTTCCGTCGCCGATACAGTAAAGGACAGTGCCAGAGAAGGAATAGCAGAACTTAAAAAGCTCGGCATTGAGCCGATAATGATTACCGGTGATAATTCTAAAACAGCTATGGCGATAGCCAACAAAGTCGGCATTACAAGGGTTTTAGCGGAGGTATTACCGGACCAGAAGGAAGATGAAGTTAAAAAAATACAAGCTGAAGGAAAAATCGTAGCCATGGTGGGTGATGGTATAAATGATGCGCCGGCTTTAGCCCAAGCTGATGTCGGAATAGCAATGGGTACAGGAACAGATGTGGCTATTGAAGCGGCTGACATTACTTTAATTAATAAAGATCTTAGGTCTGTGGCTGCAACTATTCGTTTGTCAAAAAAGACAATGAGAACAATAAGATTAAATCTATTTTGGGCTTTCGGGTATAATATTGTTCTCATCCCAGTTGCCATGGGGGCCCTTTATCCGGCCTTTCATATTTTACTAAATCCGATATTTGCTTCTATCGCTATGGCCACAAGTTCGGTTTCAGTGGTTTCAAACTCACTCTTGCTTAAACGAAAGCGTATTAATTAAATTAAACGGTCGTTTACTCTCAAAATCCAAAATGGTAAGATTGAGGTCACTCATGGGGAAGCCAATTATCGTCAAAAAAAGCCCGATAGTAATTGTAAAGAATTTTATTTTGCTTCAAATCGGCGCTATTGCCGTCTTTTTCATGTTAGCTGCTCTTGCTAATTATGCTGCAATCTACCGTACTCTTGTAATTTCTCATGCTATCTCATTTCATGTTGCCGAAGCCGTATTTATTTTCTTGGCTGAAACGGCCATAGTGTTTTTTATATTTTTACGATGGTACAAAGAGTCATACCATATCCGTATTGGTGAGGTAATTCATTCCCGCGGTATTTTATATCGTCACAGGACGACAATACCTTTGGAGCAGATAGTTTCAGCGAGTTACCGCCAAAGCCCTCTCGGAAAACTGACAAAATACGGGACAATAGAATTGACCAGTAGCAATACGAATAAAAAGATACGGCTGGAAGATATTCCTAATCCGGAAGAATACATAGAGCTCATTTTACAATTTTCCGCCAAAGGCGGATCCGCCTTTGGCGGAAAAAATAAAACTGAAACATCGCCAGTTTTAGCGGAACTTCTTAATTCTGGTGAGCACGAAAACTTGGAATTTAAAAGCACTTTTCGTTGGGATATGAGACAAAATGCGGTTAATAAGATTCTTGAAAAATCTGTCATGAAAACCATTGCCGCATTTCTTAATTCTCAAGGCGGACATTTGGTAATGGGAGTTGACGACAATAAAGCAGTCGTGGGGCTGGCTTCGGATTTCAGTTCCCTCATCAGAAAAGACGCTGATGGTTTTGAGAATCATTTTACCCAGATTTTTCATAATATGCTCGGCGTTGAATTCAGGCAATTTGTTAAATTAAACTGGTCGCAAGTTGATGGCAAAGAGTGTTGTGTTGTAAGCGTTTCGCCCAGCCACAAGCCAGCGTATCTCAAAGGCGATAACAATAATGAAGAGTTTTACATCAGAACCGGTAACGGAACGACATCTCTAAAATTATCCGAAGCCAATGCCTACATTGACTCCCGCCAGCCAAGATTTTAATATGGAGAAAAAATAAAAAACGGCTAAATTTTAGCCGCTATTGAATGGCGAGCATTCTCTCTATCGGTATACGGGCTCTTTCGGCAAGTTCAGGATCAACTGTGATTTCGTGAACACCATCACGAAGTGATTCATAAAGATTACGCAATGTGTTTTGTTCCATAAAAGCACAGTGGGCTTCCGGGTTTGCCGGGATAAATTCTTTGTCTGGAGCGGCTTTGGACATGGGATAAATATTGGTTACCGTAGTCGCAACGATAATTTTCTTATGAGGAGTTTTCTTTACAAAATCTATCATGCCCCATGTTGAACTAAGGTTCATTTTTTCTTCGGTCACTAACCCTTGATCCAGAAGCGTCATACATTTTACAACGCAGCCACATTCACTATGAGCAGTTACGGCAGCATCTGGATGAAGTATTCTTTGTTTCATAACGTGTTGTGGAGTTATTTGTTCGTGAACATGACAAGCGCCCATCATTAGGTAGAGGCGGTCTATTGATTGCCCCATTTTCTCAAGAGTTTTGGTGGCAAAGTATCCCAGAAAAACATCTGGTAAGAAAAGAAGTGGACTATCTGGATAAAGTTGAGCCATGTGCTGAATTACCTTAGCTGCATTTCCAGAAGCGCAACAAATGTCGCTTAATGCTTTTACGTCTAAATAGGTGTTGACATAACTTATAACTTTTCCATCTGGATGCTCGTTTTTCCATGCAAGAACTTTATTTACATCGGCATGAGCGGCAAGAGAGCAAAGAGCTTTCAAACTTGGAGCCAGTATTTTCTGATGCGGCTTTTTCATGACTGCCAATATCTGATTCATGAAAAGTACCGATGCCTCTATCAGAATATCGGCATCTGAATCTCTGCCTATTTTGGCGAGATGAAGAGAGTCACCGACAAAATCCGCCGCATCCTGAACATCAGGTGGCTCATAGTTGTGAGCCAGCACAAGGGCGTTTTTCTCTTTTTTAAAACGCTTAATTTCAGAATGAAGGAATTGTCTTTCTTCTGTCGAAATATTTTCAGGGTTGGCATCGGCAGGAATAGGAGGTATCTCAATTGGCGGTCCCAGATCGACTTCAGGTATTATCGCAATTGCTTCTCTTGCTAGAAGAATATCGCCAGGCAGTACCAATTTATCCATGGATTATCCTGTTTGTTAATGTACTATTTGTGCTATATTATGTATTAGTTAAAGTGTGGTGTCAAATAGGCGTTGACTAAGAAAATTGTTATAATGTTTTTATGGGTATTTATGAAGCCATCAAAGATTTTGGCAAACAACTTCAATACAAGCCGGAAGTTATAAATGCAGATAAACTCGGCAAATATGAAAGGTTTATCTTTGTCGGCATGGGCGGTTCGGCTTTGGCGCCAGACCTTTTAAGGGTTTCCAATCCTGAATTGGACATTTTGGTTCACAGGGATTATGGTTTACCAGATTTACCGGACAAAGTACTACAAAATAGTTTGATAGTTTTAAATTCTTATTCTGGAAATACGGAAGAAGTTTTGGATGCTTTCAAATTAGCGCTAAGCAAAAACCTGTCCATGGCGGCAGTTTCCATCGGTGGCAAATTACTTGAGATTGCTCGTCAGAATTCAATTCCTTATATAGAGATGCCGGACTGGAAACTTGAACCTCGTCTGGCCTTGGGGCTTAATTTAAATGCCTTGTTGAAAGTATTAGGCCAGGATAAGGCGCTGGATATGATTTCTAAGGTTCAGCTTCCGGATCAGGAAAAAATGGGTAAAGAAATAGCGGAAAAATTAAGAGGATTTGTGCCTATTATTTATTCATCCAGAAAAAACGGCCCCATTGCCTATACCTGGAAAATTAAGATTAATGAAACATCAAAAAAACCTTCCTTTTCAAATGTTTTTCCCGAATTAAACCATAATGAAATGGTGGGATTTCACCCAAGCGAAGTATCTAAACTTCTTTCCCAGAATTTTCATTTTATCTTTCTAAAAGATGAGATGGATAGTCCCAGGATTTTAAAAAGAATGGAGGTAACTGCCAAATTATTCCAAAATCAGAAATTAAATGTGGAAACTGTTGAATTAAGCGGGGACAATGTCTATGCTAAAATATTTTCTTCCCTGCAATTAGCCGACTGGGTTTCATACTATATCGCCAAAGAATACGGCATTGATCCGGCAGACATTTCCACTATCGAGGAGTTTAAGAAGCTGATTTAAGCTTGAAATAAGCAAAGCCAGCCATTTTCTAACCCTTGGCTTTCTACAGAGATTCCCGGGCTAAAGCACCGTGAACCTTATCCGAGAACGGACAAATACTTAAATTAATCTCAATTTGCTTAACAAATTTTAGCATCCGTTCCTCCTTCGCCGACTCAGGATTTTCCGGCTTAAATTTGTTGAACTAAGCAAATTATCAATCAATTTAAGCATTATGTTACCCTTGAAACCAAAAGGTTATAAAATACCTGGCTTTGGTTATTTCTCAATTCCTTGATTTCGTCAAAGTGACATAAAAGTGATGAGGAAAATGGTTGAGGCCGAGTGGGCTATCTATTTAGGGCACACCAGCTTACATTGAGGAGGAATGTTGGTTGGGTCGGGTTGAGATTGAGGTGTTGCGTTTAAATTGAGAACTTTGTCTATCAGGGACTTTACAATACCTTTATCGTTTTTTGTCAGCGTAGATAGGTTTGTTATTAAACTTTTAGAACCGTTGAATGCTTCAACGGCTTTTTGGATTGTTGCTTTATCGGACGAAGATACGGTTTTTGAATTCAATAGCGACGGAGCCGTATCTGAAAAGAACTTACCCATGTTTTGATAATCAGAATTGATGTTGTCTATGAGAATCTCGTTGGCTGTTTTGGGGAAAATTGTCGCACTGACCTTGTCTTTTGCTTGCCCCACAAAATTGCCAAGTACATTATTTCCGCCACCCATAGACGAAAATATTACCGCTAATATCAAAAATAAACCTAAAAGATAAGCCATAGTACTTTAATTTTACGGCGCTATTGGCGCTACCCACTTGCTGGATTCAACCGGAAAACCGTCTCCCCAATATGGTGTTGCTTTACCTGTCATTTCTGCTCCAGCATCATCGTAACTCGGAGCGTCGTTTAGAACATCAAGTCCTAACAAGCTTGGCTTATACACTAACCAATCGCAGGAAATAGGTTGTCCAGTACCATTCAGGGGACAGTTATTGCCGCCTGATTTACTAAGCAGACCCCAGCCGACAGAGCTATTTTTCCAAGTAACCGCATTCAATATTTTACCCGCTTCTTCATGAGTTATAGTTTCTCCATATTTTGCTCGTTCGGTTTGTAAATCGGATAATAGTGATGCTGTTGGAATTGGTTGTCCAGGGACTTTCACACCTCCAGGAGCAGTTGTCCCTAACCCCGGCAGATTAACCGTATTTTTAACGAAATCCGGATTGATGGTGTAAAGAATCAAATATGAAGACAAGAGAAGAATTGCTCCAAAGACGGCATTGGTCATATGGCTTTTTGCATCACCAATTTTAGCCGTATTTCCTGCCGCTGTGAGCCACAAGAAGCCTGAATAGAAAAACACTACAAACACGGCAATGCCTAGTATCCCTAATGACCAGGTGAATATTTGTGAGATAAGCTGGCCAAGATTAGTCGGTAAGCCTTGTGTGGGTGGAGTGGCAACACGAGGTTGGGAAAATGGTCCGCCATGAGTCGGAGGATTTGCGCCAAGGGGAAGTGAAGGGTTGTTGTTATCGTAGTATGCGACAAGCCAGACAGCGCTAGCCCCGCTGCCTCGTATGCCTACATAGGAATCAGCTTCATCGGAACACAATTTAAGATTACCCTGACTGTCAAAAGCTATATTTCTGCCACCGTTACAACCGTCTTTTGTTATTTTCCCGTCCGCGATTACTTTATCCAAGACAGTTTGTAGCACCCCTGATGTGGCGGGGTCTAAGCACTGTGCATAATAAAATATGTCCCATCTCGGTGAATATCTTATCCCGACAGGGTCGCCGTCAAACCTATCGGGAGCCCAAGGCCCTTGCATCCTGCTGCGGAAATCCGAACCACTAGCACAAGGAAGACCATTGTCTCCAGCGGCCGTGACAACATTAATCTGTGTAAAATAAAACAAGAAACAGAATAATGGCAGAATTAATAATAACCAGTAGCGTTTGAACATTAATATCAGTATACTAATAATAACGATGGGCGACCATAGAAAAATCCACTTTAAGGAGTACAGCGCGAGACGATGCCCCACTCTTTAGGGGAATCTGGCTTATTGGTTGGTCCTGCCGCATAAAACTCCGGCAGACCTATTGTATTAGAATCAGAATAATATACAGCTTCGCCTCCTGTTGTCAGGTTAAATTGTTTGTTAGTCATAGTCGCAACATCTTGAGGCGGAGTGCCGCCTTTCAATAAAGGAATCATGTAATCTTGTTCATCTCGGCCTACTCGTGTGCAGGCTATGGGTGGTGTTGCGGTGGTGGGCGAAGCCTCTCCCAACCCCGGCAGATTGACAGTGTTTTTAATAAAATCAGGATTGATGGTATACAGGATTAAATACGAAGACAAGAGGAGAATTGCTCCGAAGACTGCATTAGTCATATGACTTTTCGCATCACCGGTCCGGGCAGTGTTTCCCGCCGCCGTTAGATACAAGAAACCAGAGTAGAAAAAAACTACAAATACCGCAATCCCTAATATGCCTAATGACCAGGCAAATATTTGTTGGATAAACTGGCCTAGGTTGGTTGGGGAGTCTTGAGTGGGAGGAGCAACCGAAGTCGGGTTGGGATTTGAAAAAGGCTCGCCTCCTACTTTTACGGTCAAACCTTGAGTTGAAGTTACGGAACCCTTGGAATTGGTGATGATAACCTCGTAGGTTCCTGGAGCAATATCTGCGGGCACTTCAAAAGTAGCTGTGGTAAGTTGGCTATCAACAAAACCTTGCACAGCCATGCTCACACCAGTAGCAGTTATAAGTATTATTTTGTCGCTTAGATTTGCGCCATCTATTTCAATTCTCTGGCCGGGAACAACTGAAGTGGAGTTGAGCTCGCTGGTTATAGTGGGTGGAGCGGTAACTTTATTAATCAAATCTGGGGTTATTGGTAGTTCTGGCAGTGGCGGTTCAGGTAAAACTGGCGGTACAGGTGGAACTGGCGGCGGTATTGGATTTACGACCACAGTGCCACAGTCAGTAGGAAGGAGTCCGCTTGAAAGATTACTCATAACATTATCCTTCGTCCACGCAAGACCTTCTTTGGACCAGACAGAATTTATTGCCGAAGCCACAACTTCCGGACCATTGCCGGTGGGAACTTTAGCACTAAAACCTTGGTATTTTATTTTAGGATTCGCCGCTTGAGTAATTAGTCCGGAAATATTTTCTTTTTCCGCTGGCAAGGAACAGACAGTATTTCTGAATGAGGAGAGCATTGCTATAAGGTCGACATCGCTTGGAATGTTATAAACGACTTCAGGTACATTCGGGGGCATATACTTCAAGAAAAAATTGCGAGCCAAGATCCTTCGTTTAACAGGAGAATTTGCGTCCATAATTCCATGACCTCCTTCAGTGGGAGATTTGGTGGTAAGCGGGGGCGGGCCATTCTGATATATCCATTTACTTGCTGTTTTGCCGAGGGTTTTTAATGCAGTATAAAAATTAGTACTTTCGGTTAC
>Ga0209515_10009790_pt1 | contig 10835 bp, 10 predicted proteins | sample Subgroupgradi54m_FD_187454 | JGI IMG/M metagenome (GOLD analysis project Ga0209515, IMG submission 187454) | Subsurface groundwater microbial communities from S. Glens Falls, New York, USA - GMW60B uncontaminated upgradient, 5.4 m (SPAdes)... ...
CGACGGATTCGCGTTTAGGCAGAACAATTGCGAAGTTCCCCAGACACCCCAGGCTACGGATAATTCCGCCTAAATTCTGAGGGTCATGGAGCTGGTCTAAAAAAATCAAAGATTGATTTTGGGTAAACGCCCGATCAAGCATTTCCTCGTAAGGCACATAAAAAAAATCTTCGACTTCAACCAAAACACCTTGAGAATGAATATGCTGTCCCAATTGATACATCCGGTCCCGCGGAATAAAAAAAATCGGGATATTCCATTTCTTGGCCTTCTGACGGATATAGGAGGCCTCCGGATGATCCTGCTGGATCAAAATTTTTTTGATCGTCTTGGGATTGGATTTGAGCCGTTCTAAGACGGGATTTTTGCCGTAGAGTTTCATTATTCGCGGATCTTCTCTTCTTGCATCTTTACTTCTTTGGCATAAGTATCCTCGAGCTCTTTTTTCTTCTGTTGATATTCGGTGTAAGAAATTTGTTTTTGCAGATACGCGTGCTCGAGCTCATGGAGCGCCTGCTGATTGTGGGCGTAGTGCGGGTCTTTCATCAAAGATTCCATATCCTCCACGCCAAATGTACATCCCATCAAAAACAAAACCAGGATCAATCCTGCGAATCTTTTCATCGCTTCATCCTTTCGTTATTCGGCTTCGAAGAATGAACCTTTCGAGGTTCATTTTCTTATGCCCAGCCCTAAAAAAACAAGCGGCCTCAGAATACTCCACCAGCCAATCCAGGGGCGCATTTTAGTGTACCCTAATTTCTTCGACGGATAAACCTTGGTGACCGGTGCCTCTGTCACTTTATATCCCAGCTTGATTGCCTTAAAGAGTAAATACACTTCGAGTTCATAACAATTCAACCAGGTTTGATCAATGTTCAGACGCTCATCTTTAAAAATGGAAAGTTTAAATGCCCGAAATCCATTGGTTGTATCCGTCATCTTATGACCCGTCACGATCGAAAACAGGCATGGGTGCAGGCGCGTTGCGAATTTTCGATAAGAGGGCATGTCCCCGCTGAAACCGCCGCCCGCTAAATACCGCGAGCCCTGCACTAAATCATAGTTTTTTTGGAAAATCGGATCAAGCAATCGCGAAATTTCTTCTGGATTATCCTTGTCGTTTCCCGCCATAATAACCAAGACATCATACTGGTGATCAAGGGCGTACTGGATGGCGCTGCGGATGGCTGCCCCGACGCCGCAGCGCTGCGGATGCCGAATGGTTTTGACCCCCTGATCTTTAAAGCTCTCGATCATGGAGGTAGTGCCGTCGGTTGACCCGTCATCCACAATCAAATAATCTAACGGGAAATGGTTTTTATCGCGCGCGGCTAAGAACCGGACAATAGCATTTTTTAACTTACTATGTTCGTTGAAAGCAACCGGGCTGACTAAAATCTTAGGGATCACCGGGCTGAACCCTCGACAAGAAGAATGCCCCGAGAACTCAGTTTATAATTAAGGCCGCACGGACATTTCAGATTTTTCCCAAGCGTGCGGCCGCATTGACAGGCGTAGCCCTTGACCCGCGCCGGATTCCCGACGACAATCGTGTGCGGGGCAACGTCCTTGGTCACTACACTCCCGGCCCCCACCACCGCGTATTCTCCGATCGTGATCCCGCACAGGATGGTGGCGTTGGTTCCGATGGTCGAACCTTTTTTGATTAAAGTTTTTTCCAATACCCAAGGGTCTTTGCGGCGGCTGCGCGGATGCCGATCGTTGATAAAAGCGCAATTGGCTCCGCAGAAGACATCGTCTTCGATCGTGATTCCATTAAAAACCGCGATCCCGTTTTTCAGCGTCACAAAATTCCCCACGACCGCCCCGTTTTCCACGAAACACCCATCGCAGATGTTGCAGCCGCGTCCAATCACAGCGCCGTCTTGAATGTTGGTAAAGGCCCAGACCCTCGTCTTCTCGCCGATCTTAGCTTTCTTGCCGACTAAAGCTTTTTTATGTTGGAAATATTTCATAAACAATATCCTTGGTCAGGGAATAATCCCTAGACCTTCACCGGCACACCGCGTTTGTCCATCGATTCTTGAATCGCGCAAAGGGTTTTGACTACATCAAAACCTTTTTGCGCATCCGCCACACCGGGCTCACTCTTATTTAAAACACAATTCACAAAAAATTGATCTTGAATTTTTAGGGGCTCGCTAAAACTCATAGGGGGGATGGTGATAGAACCTTCTTTAGAGAGGAGTTGAAACTCACCGTAAGTTTCGTAGAAAACAGAGGTCCGCTCGACGTGTTTATCGTAAAGTTTCACCGGTCCCACGTTATCTAAATCATCCCAGACCGCCATTTTTTTGTTTCCAACGATTGTGATCTGCCGTACTTTCTTGGGATCGAGCCAGCTGACATGCACATTGACCAGAATGTTATCCGGATATTCCAACGTCGCAAAGGCCAAATCCTCGAGCGATGTCCCTAAACACCTTTGTCCCCGGGCGGAGACGCTCATCGGGGCGTGGTCAAACAAATAATTAAAAATCGAAATATCGTGCGGTGCCAGATCCCACAGGGCATTGACATCATAACGAAACGGCCCTAAGTTGGTTCGCTCACTGTGGGCGTAATGAATCTGCCCTAATTCACCGGACTGGATATATTCTTTCAACTTCACAATACCGGGGTTAAAAACAAAGACGTGTCCTACCATCAAAATCTTTTTTTTCTCGGAGGCGAGTTTTTTAAGTTCGAGGCATTCCTCGGGGAAAAGGGCTAAAGGTTTTTCGCACAAAACGTGTTTGTCGTTCAGTAACGCTTCCTGCGTCAAGGAAAAGTGGGTATTGGTCGGCGAGGAAATACAAACGGCCATGATCTCTTTGTTGTGCAGAATATCTTTGGTGTTCGTCGTGATTTCGATATGCGGGAATAATGTTTTGATGGAATTTAACCTCTCAGAACTTAAATCCGCGCACATCAAAACCCGGGAATTGGGCAGATGAGAAAAAATTCTAATATGATTGGGTCCCCAGTGACCGCAGCCGACAACACCGATTGTAAGCAACGTTCAATCCCTCCTTGTAATCGAGTATTATACTAACGAACCAGAATTTCAAAAGTTTTTATTTCAAATAAAAAAGGGGAACAGAAATTTCTATTCCCCTTTTTATAAAGCATGTGTCCCACAATGACATATATGTACGGTTTGTATCAGAGCCCCATCTTTATTCGTACTGAATGTCGTCCAGATAAAATGTACACCCCTGAGGATTAACCTCTTCCTTGGCTGCCCAGGTGAAGCCGCCGCTGATAGAGGAGAGATCTTTTCCTCTTAAATCAATCGTGTACTCTTTCCACTCAGGAGTGAGGATGACCGGGCCGATGACGGCGGAATCGGAGTCCGGATATTCGCCGATGATCCCGCCGATTTTAATTTCTTCAAGACGTTCACCGCCTTTTTCGCCCCGGGCCCAAAAAGTCAATTTCTGTGCCCCGGCGAGATTAAACCCTCCCTTTTGCCCACCCCAATTATTAGCCGGATTTAACCAGTAGATACCGGCCCACTTTCTGCCTTGTTTGGAACAATCTGTATCATAGACGATCTTGATACAGGATTTACCGCCGTGACAATTTTCCATCCAGGCATCGTCGAGCGATAAACACTTTCCATCGGGCATGAAACCGGAGGGAATGTAATGATTATTCCGTGTCCCTTTGTCCGCATAGATTAAAAAGGGCTGAAATGGACTTGCCTGCCCTTTTTCTGAGGCGCTGGAGGATTCTTCGGCTGTTTGTTTGTTGCTCTGTTCTGGGGCAACCGCCTGATTCTGAGGAATTGCATTAGAACTGACTTGTACTACAGAAGAAGAATTCCCGCAGCCGAGAACAAAAATGATAAAAACAGCGGCACATGCTAATTTATCTTTCATCGTTCGTGAACCTTTCTTGGAATGGTTAGAAACTATCTCAAAACCTATAGAAAACTGTCCGACAAAAACATTCGGGGGTGACAATTTTGGGATGACTTCTAGGGTTATTTTTTCCCTAACTGATCAAGCTTCTGTTGTGCAGCTTCTTTGGGTTTCCAGAACCAGCCTTGCGGATCCCAGCACTGCGCAAAAGAATACTCGTCGATTAATTTCTGGTAAGCCTTTTGGGCTTCTTCGATCTTACCGGCATTTTGATACGCTTCTCCCTGAATAAAAAGGGAAGTTCCAACGTCATTTAATGCCCAATAAGAAAAGATTTTTTCTTTGGATTCCCAGGGATATTCCGTCAGGGAACTCTGCATGTCTTTGGCCTTTGCACCATACTGAGCAATGCATTTATTCGTATAGGCCAGTACGTCTTCTAATTTATTGTCACCTAAGGCGCCCCAGGCCTTGGTGGTTAATTCCTGTGAAGTAGAATTTCCAAAATCTACCGTTGAACCGGATTCTATCAAGGTCAATTTTTCTTGAGCCGCTTCGGCGGGTTTCCAAAACCATCCCTTGGGATCCCAGGCTTGGCCGTAGGTGTATTCATCGACCAGCTTCTGGAAAACCTCTTTGGCCTCATCCATCATCTTGGCCCGGCGGTAAGCTTCTCCCTGGATAAACAAAGAAGTCGCCACGTCGTTTAAAGCCCAATAGGCAAAAATCTCATCGTTCTTGCCCGTCGGATAAGCGGTTAAACTGCCTTGCATCTTTTTGGCCTGCTCGGCGTAGAGCTCAATACATTTGTTGGTATACGCCAGGACGGCCTCGATATCTCCTTTTTCTAAAGCCTCCCAGGCTTTCGCGGTTAAGACGGATGAACGAGGATCGCCGAAATCGTAGGCATAAACTGTGCTGAATGGATTCATATAAAAACCCGCTGTCAGCAAACTTAAGATGAATAAAACTTTTTTCATTTCTTATTTCCTCCTGTTTGATTCTCACTGTTGTTTTTTCAAACGATATCTTAAATTGAATTTTGACTCCCTAGGTGAATGTCATTGTTTTTAAACCCCACCTCCCCTCTGGTTAGACTCGAAATCCGAATATCGAAATCCGAAACAATGCTCTAAATTATGATGCATGCCATAGGTTTTTGTAGGTAAAATAACTTTTGCGTAAGTGCCGCAAAAAAGGACTATTTTTACCGTTGCCCTGAGCGCAAATACCAAACCATTCCTCATAATAGTATCCGCCGGGAAATGGACCGATGGCATCGGACTTTCGATCATGGTAAAATGGTTCGTAATTTTTCCACCATTCATCCAGCCATTCAAAAGCAACGCCGCCTAAGGCATTCCCCGCCCCGTCGCGATGGCCGGCCGTATTTTCTTCAATGTCCTGCCAGTTGCCCCGATTGTAATCGGCTTGGGCTTGCTCAGCTTCCTGGGTCGTTAGCTGCGGCGCGTAAGCGGGGCAGCCGTATTCGCTGACAAACGCCGGTTTTCCGGTCGCCTCCGCGACCTGTTCCCAAAAAGAACCAAAACCATAATCCCCGCGATAAAGATTCGCGCCATAGATATCCACGTCGGGCGCGTATTTCGCGAAAAGATCCAAATATAAGGCATCCCCGCTACAAATCGCGACAGGATGATTTTTATCGACGGATTTAATCCACCGCGCTACCTCATTGACAAATTTGAAATAAGCAACGGGCTTGGTATCGGCGTTATTGGCCACCCCATAATTATTTTCATTGCCCAGCAACCACAGAAGAACGTAAGGTTCGTCTTTATATTCCATGACCATCTTCTTTACGGATTCCATCATGTTTTTGCGGTGTTCGGGGTTTTCATAGTCGGTGCCCGGATACCAGCTGGCCCCGGAGCCGAGGGTATATTTCCCCAGGAAATCACCGACGATCACCCGCATTCCAGTGCGCTCAAACATCTCTCTTAAAAGCTGCTTATTAAAATCAAACGGCTGATGATACTCCCGGATCGTATTCACCCCCATCTGTTTCATCAATTCAAAATCACCAACAACCATCTCGTCGGGATCCTGTTTGTTATTTCCATTCTTATCCACCCACGCATCATAGGGCCCGTCGATCTTTCCGTTATGATTGTCATCCTCGCGCATCCAGTTGACCAGCGTTCCTTTATCCGGGCTCTGGCCGATTTTCGTGGGATGATAGGTTATGCCTTTAATGATATACGGTTGACCGTCGACCATAAGCTGCCAATGGTCATTTTGATATTGAACCAGCCGAACTTTTCCAGCACCCATGGTTCGTTTGATTCTTCCCCCCTTAAACAGTTTATACGTCAACTGATCCATATTAAATTTTTCGCCCAGCTTATCCCACCAAGTTTTCTGGGCCACCTTTCCTGGAAAAGTAATAATGACGTCGTTGGTGACATTATTATCCAGACCATTGATGATTCGGACTCTGGCCCCTTGAAAACTCAAATTCAATTCCGGATGATCTCGGACGATGTGTTTGATTTTCGCGATGGCCGCTTGAGCGGGATACCACGGGGTCTGCCAGTAGGTCCAGCCCACGGCTTGAGGGAAATGCACGACGATCGCCTGGTAAGCTTTAATCGCTTCATAATACATCTTCGCTTTTTCAAAGATCAATCCCAGATAAAAAAGCTTAACGCCCCACGGCTCCGGGGCGGTCGCCCACTTATAAAACGCGGCCTGCAAATCTTCGTTGTAAACAAAATCCCAATGGCTGCCTTCCAGACGTCCCGCTTTTTGCGCTTCTTTATAACCCGGGTCCTTCAAAATATCACTGGTATTTGGATAAATGCCCTCTCCCACCGCCGCAGCCAGCCCTTGAGGGCTATTGAGTTGGTAACGATAATCTTTGGTGCCAACCCCAATAAATTTACCATACTTCTCATAATCAACAATATCTTCTTTCCCTTTGACATGGAGTTTCAATGGGATCCGTTTTCGATTCGAAAACTTACTTTTTTCTTCTTCCTCCTGCTCAACGTTTCCCTGCAGCATGTCAATACTGGCTTGACTTTTCTCTGCAATCGACCAAAAAGACCCGCGGCTGGGATCCCAGGCCTGCGCCCATTTGAACTCCTCGATGATTTTACGAAATAAAGCCTGCGCCTCTTCGATTTTTCCGTTATTCATCAGCGCTTCGGCCCGGATGAATAAACAGGTTCCAACGTCATTTAATGTCTGATAATCTTGCTCTTTCCCTCGAGGTGGAAAATTATTGAGCGCAGCCTCCTGTTTTTTGGCCTCTTCGCCAAATAACTGTTCGCACTTCGCAGTTATTTCCGTAACTTTTCCAAGATCATTTTTCCCTGAAGCCTCCCAGGCCTGGGCCACCAAATCTTTTGAAGAAACCCCTTCGGTACCATTCGCCTCAGGGTGTTGAACGGCATCGGAATTGGAAACAATTTCTTTGTTCTCAATAGAACCTTCCGATGTCTGTGCAGACGTCTTTCCATCCGCAAAAATCTGTATTCCAATAATCAGTAAAAAAATAATGAAACTTTTTTTCATCCCACGACCGCCCCGGCGGAAAGCCCTTTGATGATGTGTTTTTGCATCACCAGATAAACAATAATGATGGGCAGTGCCGCAATCGTCAGGCCGGCCATGAGCAACGGATAATCAACGCTGTGCGATCCCTGAAAAACCATCAAGCCGCGCTGCAACGGCATGAGCGAGGAATCATTTAAAAGAAGGGTCGCCAGGATATATTCATTCCAGACATTAAGGGAATTAAAGATAACGATCACCGCGATCGCCGGCATAGCCAAAGGAAGCGCCACATGACGCCAGATTCCCAGCTTGGAACAGCCGTCAATCCGCGCCGCATCCTCCAACTCGGAAGGCATCTTATCAAAAAAAGTTTTCAGGAGATAGATGCTAAACGATAATCCGACGTTAATCATGCAAAGTATATATCCAATTCGCGTATTGACAAGGCCTAATTTGTTCATCAGGACATACAGAGGAACAAAGCTTCCCGGCAAAGGAATCATCATCGCCGCGAAAAACATATTGAAAAAAAAGTTGCTCCCCCAAAATTTCAGGCGGGAAAAGGCAAACGCCGCTAACGAAGACACCAAAACAATGCCAAAGACAACACAAACGGTATAAATCAAACTGTTTAAACAGAAAAGCCCAAGTTTCCCTTCGGTCCAGGCCAGATAATAATTTCTAAAATTCATTTCAACAGGAATGAGAGACTTACTGACAAAGATGGTGGCGTTACTCATCAAAGAGGAACGGACCATCCAGAACAAAGGAAACAGGCACGTCAAGGAAACCGTGATCAAAAGGGCGTGGATTCCCGTCGATTTAACAATACGTTTGAGCTGATAGCGATTGATGGACATTTTTACATTCGCCTAAAACTTCTTGATCCTTTCAGAAAACATTCGCAGCGGCATCGAAACACTCAGCAAGATAACTCCAAAAATGATCGCCTGGGCGCAGGCATATCCAAACTGGTTGGTTCCGGTCATCGAAGCCAGGATACGCGTCACCGGGACTTCGGTGTAATAAACCAGCCCCTGACCCACCATCGACAAGACCAGAACAAAAACCTGCATCGCCCCTAAAATCGTTAAAATCACCACAAATAAAATAACGGGAATCATCATCGGGATCGTCACATTCATAAAAATCCTCCACGAGCCTGCCCCATCCACCTTGGCGGCTTCGTAAAGCTGGCGGTCAATAGTTTGTAACCCGGCGAGCAAAATGATAAATCCCCAGCCAAACCCTTTCCAACTATGGACAACCGCGATACACGTGAGCGCCGTCTTCGGATCTGAAAGCCAGCTGTGGATCAGCTGTGAAAGTCCGATTTTATCCAGAAAATAATTCAGCAAACCAATGTGCTCTCCATTTTGCATCCCGGCATAGAGAATCCACTGCCAGATTAAACCCACGACGACCTCGGAGAGGACCGGCGGAAGGAAAAAAATAACGCGGTATAGCCGCCCCAGGCGAATTTCCCGATCGCAGGCCAAAGCCAAAGTAAACGCTAAGACATTCTGAAAGGTCAAGGCAATCAAGGTAATAAAACCCGCATGGCCGATGGCATCCCACCAGACTTTATCCTGGAATAACGCGCGAAAATTATCCAACCCCACAAAACGCTGAGTCGGGTTGATGCCGTTCCATTCATGCAGGGACAACTGAAACGTTTCTTTAAAAGGAATGATGTAAAACAGGAAAAAAATCGCCAGCGCCGGAAGGACAAACAAAAAATTGACCAATTGATCTTTAACGGCGAGGGATGAAGAAGTTTTGGGTTGAGAGATTTGCATTACGTTGTTGTAATCTTTGCTGGGGCTATTGCGAAATAGAGTCTTTCCGTCATTCTGAACGAAGTGAAGAATCTCTTCCAATGAGATTTGGTTCGACTTCGCTCACCATCTCTGGAACCATCCTGATGAAGTCGAAGGACTTCGTCGCTATGCTCCTCAGAATGACGCAAATCGACATTTTGCAACAGCCTTTTATTTCCCCCGACGACTTTTTTCTTTTTCTATCTGACGGGTCTTCACCACTTGAACTTCCTGCGCGACCTGTTCGGGGTTTTTCTCGCCGATTAAAATCGATTGAATCCCTTTATCAAAGGCTTCCGTCACCAGCGCGTCTTCATTATATTTCCAGATGGTGGGATGTGTTGTATGATCCATCGTATTGGCAAAATCAGACAAAATCTGCGGAATTGAAGCTAACGCCTCTTGATTCGCCGGTAAATTCTTGGTTTCGGTGGCCAGAAAAGCCTGCTGCTCTTTCGCGCTCAACCATTTCAAGAAATCAATGGCCATGGCTTTTTTGCTCGACATATTATTCACAACGAAAGAAGACCCCGCCCCGCCCCAGATCTTCATCGGCAGGTTTTGGTTGAGGATCGGCGGAAGCATGGTTCCGTATTGTAAATTCGGATTCATATTCTGATAAACATTGACACACCATGAACCATTAAAAGCAAAAGCCGCCCGTTCGAGGGCGAAATCCTGTTCAGCATATTTATTGGCTTTGGTCACAATCCCCTCGGCCAATGCCCCACTCTCTTTAAGCCGTTTAAAAACATTCAATACCTTGATCCAATCCCCGTTGGTGTAAGGGATTTCTCCTCGATAGGTCGCCATCACCTTTTCTTCCCCCATGATATTAAAGGCATAATTCGAGGCGAAACAATCAACCATCCATAACTCGCCCCATCCAGAGACAAAACCCGACATCCCGGTCTTTTTTACGGCCTGCAGGTCGCTTACAAATTCTTCAAAATTTTTAGGCGGCTGATTAATTCCGGCTTTCTTCAATAAACTCCGATTATAAACCATCTGAATGTTGGTGACATCCAGCGGCACGCCGTAGATGCCGGCTTTGACGTTATAAATATTCCCCGGATCAAATCGATTCACCGACAGGGCTTTGGGAAAAAGGCTCTTCGACCACGCCGAGTCGTTCGCTTTAAAGTCTTGTGTCAAATCAGCCACGAAACCACTTTGTATAAAGGAAGAAAATATTTCTTTTTTATCGAGGATCCCGAAAATATCCGGAAGGACTTTGGCCTGGGCGGCAGCCACAATCTTCTGGGAATAAGCATCGGAGGGGGCGTACAATTCAAAATGGACTTTAATGCCGGTTTGCTGTTCGTATTTTTGGGCGAGCTTCAGAAAAGTTTCATGGCGGTCGGTCATCCAATGCCATACGGAAATTTCATTTTTGGGAGATGAGGCTTGAGTGCAGCCCCAGTGAAAAGAAAGAAACGAAAGGAATAAGACGGCGGCTAAACTCGTAAGCATGAACTTTTTCATTTTTACTCCTATGTTAAAAATCAATTGATTCTACTCAACTGATATTTATAAAGCGCATTGCGGCGCTAGTTTATAATTTGCAAAGTCTTCAAAAATCCATTTATTCTTAAGCGTGTTATAAATAATCCCTAATAACTTTCGT
>Ga0209515_10009791_pt1 | contig 10833 bp, 9 predicted proteins | sample Subgroupgradi54m_FD_187454 | JGI IMG/M metagenome (GOLD analysis project Ga0209515, IMG submission 187454) | Subsurface groundwater microbial communities from S. Glens Falls, New York, USA - GMW60B uncontaminated upgradient, 5.4 m (SPAdes)... ...
CGAACATGCTCAGGGTATTTTCAATGATCGAGTTGAGTGCTTCCTGTGGTGTGATGTTTTGGTTGCCGCCACCGGCATTCCCTGGGCCGCCCGCTGCGCCACCACCGCCACCCCCTGCCGTACCGTCCGCAACGTCGCTGGCGCCGGATTTTGCCGCCGGTCGGTTGCTCGGTTTGGGGATGGTGCGCAGCTTGATGCGCGGCAGAACATTGCGCTGGATCAGGCGTGCGTTCAACTCGTGATAAACGGTGCGCACCCGTTCGGACAGCGCAGTTTCAAACACGCGCATCACTTCCATACGGGTTTGATGGTCGGCATCAAGTTCATTGCAGGCTTGCCCGAGGGCGCGGCAAAACAGTTCCGGGCGCAGCGGGTTGATGGTTTCGTCCGGGTCTTCGCGGCCCATCAGGAAACTCATGCGCGCGTTCAGATCCTGTAATTCCCACTCGGCCGCATTTTTCATCTTGCCGGCCAGGCGCGAGACCACCACATCTTCTTCGAGCGCGCTGTCCTCCACCAGTTTCAGTTCGGTCCAGTCCACGCCGTCGAGCGAAATTTTCGCCGTGTTGGCGGCTTTGGCCGCTTTGGTTTCTTCCATCGCCTGTTGCACCATTTCGTGAAACACGGTCTTGAATCGTACCTTCACTTCGCCGCGCTTCTTGCGCAGATTGGCGTGGGCGTCCCAGATCAGGGTGCGTTCCTTGTCGGTGCTGCAGGCATCGGCATGACGCAGCAATTCTTCCTCGACCCGGGTCAGGACGTCATTGAATGAATCGTCCATGTGAACCAGAATTTCGTTCAGCTCACTGGACAGGATCATCTGCCGCGAGAGCTGATTCATTTCGGTGCTGTTGTGGCTGCTCACATCTTCCTCTTGCGCATTGTTTGGGCGTCGTGATCCTGATGCGGGACGACACTCTGATATCGGCACAGTGCTTGTGAGATGTAGGGTGGAGAGGGGCCGTTGATCCTGAGCGGGCCGCCGCTGATCCAGCCCTCAGTCGAGGATCAAGCGCCGCAGTGTGCGCCGATCAGCGCCCGGCGCAGGATTTTGGCTTCCTGGGTAGGCTGGGTTTGCGCGGTGGGGTGGCCCAAACGAGTCGCCAGCAGGCGGGCGACCACGGCTTGCTGAGGCAGGCTGGTGCCGAAATAGAGCACTTCGCCGCCCGCGCCATAGAGCGCCAGCGAGGGGAAGTCCTGAATGTCGATATCGCCAGTGAGCGCAGCATCGTCTTCCACATCCAGCCAGAAGAACAGGGCTTGCGGAAACTGCTGTTCCAGCTGCTCAAAGCTGACACCAAATTCGCGGCAGGTGCCGCACCACTGCGCGCACAGCGCCACCACGATAGGCTGCGACTGGCGCGCCAGCGCTTGACGAAATTCAAACAGGGAGGCGGCGCGGAACATGGGCCATTCTAACCCGGACTAGTCCACTGAAACATTGAAATGTCAGCCGCATCTTCTTCGACAACCGCGGCCACATCGTCGGCACCCGCCTGCCCATGGCGCGGACGCCGCCAGCATCTACAACAGCAACACCCGCTTCGACGCCCTCAACCGCCTCGTCACCACCAACCGCGCCGGCAACCTCACCAGCGCCCGCGCCTACGACCGCGCCGACCGCCTGACCGAGTACAGCACCTACAGCAGCCCCGGCACCCTGCGCGACCGGCAAGTGTCCAGCTACAACGCCAACGGCTGGCTGCTGCAAGCCAACAGCCACAACAGCAGCAACAACCTCACCCAGCAAACCAACTACAACTACAGCGACAGCTACGACGCACTGAGTTTTCCGGGCGCGGGATTTTCCCCCTCCCCTTCAAGGGGAGGGTAGGGGTGGGGATGGGGTACGCACGTGCAAGCCTTGACGGGTTAATTCACGCATCGTCCTGGATGCTGCAGGCGTTGGTTTGCCTGTTGGTAACGCGGGTGGCATGATGTGTCCACTTTTACTTGGTGCGCCTGATGGCGTTGTCGGGGTGGATTGCGAACGGTCAGGTCTTTCATTATCATATGTGATAATGAAAGACCTGACCCCAATTGTGTGCAATTGTGTGTGACCCCAATTGTGTGACCCCAATTGTGCCCATTTCATTATCACATCCAATAAATAATGCAATCAATGAGGTCGGACTCTGAGCTTTCCCCGCATTTATTTAGCCGCAGAAAACTGAGGGTCCGTCGCTCCTGCGAAGGCAGGAGCCCAGTGACTGACTCAGCGGCCATTGTGCCTACGCAATATCAGCAATGGGGTCTTTAATTATCACATCCCATGATCCAGAGACTCAGTTGGTTCCCAGCAAGCGCCGCACCACTTGATTGAATGCTCTGACCCAGTCAGGATGGAACTGGTTGCTGCAGGCGTTGAGTTCGGAGATCGCGCGCACTACGGATTTTTTGTGATGGCGGTCGATGCGCTGGTGGGTCATCGCTTCAAAGGCGTCGAGGATGGCCAGCAGTTTTGCACCGTGCGAGATAGCTGCATCCTGCAGGCCCAGCGGGTAGCCGCTACCGTCCAGTTTTTCATGGTGCTGGGCCACCATTTCGGCGGCCTCTTCCCAGCCGGGCATGCGCTGCAGCAGATTGGCGGTGGTTTGGGGGTGCAAGCGCAGTTCACATAATTCGAGTTGATTCAGGCGCCCATCCTTGCTCAGAATCGAGTCGGGCAGAAATCCCATGCCGATGTCGTGCATATAGACCGCGGCTTCGAGTTGTACCGGGTCGGCTGGGTTGCTGGCTTCCTGATTGGTTTCGACCGCCATGCGCAGCAGGCGCCCGGTGCGGCCTTCCCAGAAGGGCGAACGTTTTTCCAGGCTCAGGCTTAGTTGACGGAAGAAGCGCAGGTCGGTTTGCTGGGCGGGCGAGGCATGCAGGCAAAAGATATCGGTTTCGGCCTGATGCAGGGTCTGTTGCGGGGCGACCAGCGGTTGACCACTGATCAGTTCGATCAGGAGTTGTGCATGGGTGGCGCTGGTTTCGTTGTTGGCGCGGCTGTAGGCGCGAATCGCCGAGGTGATCGGCCCCAGACGCAGTGGCTCGATCGCGCGTTCTTCGTGCAGGCATTGCACCGCCTGCTGGATCCGGTCCAGCACCATCAGCAACACTTCGCCCAGACTGGGGGTAAAGCTGATGGTGCCGCTGCGCACGCTGCTGATCAACTCTTCCAGCGGGCGGGTGATGTCAACCACCATGTCAATCTGGCACATGGCCGCATTGCTCTTGACCGAGTGTACGGCACGAAACAGCGCATTGACGGCAGCGGCATTATGCGGATCGTTGCCCAGCAGATTGACGGCATGCTCGATCTCTTGCAGGGTGCCGGGAAAGGCATCCATGAATTCTTCGACTTCGGCCGCGCGTGGCTGCGCTGCCGTACTTTCTGTTTTCATTGTTCCAGCCATGTGTCCCCCAGCTTGATGGATGCCTGTCAGTCGTTATAGTGCATGTTGTTTTATCGACGCTGCGGAGGATTTATTGAGGTGCCGGTTCTATAATCCCCCGGTGATTGCCAACGGGGGATGGGTTCATGCGCAGACTGTATTGCAAAGCCATGGGGTTGCCGGTGTGGGTGGTTTGTACCGTGTTTTGGCTGCCGGTGCTGGCCCAGATGCCAGTTCCGCCGCAGGGCCCAGCGCAAGGCGGCCCGGCGATTGATCAAGTGGTTTCGAATCAGGATTATTTGAAGCTGTGCGCGGTCGAGCCGCAGTTGAATTTCTTCCAGAGCATCTGCCAGCAGCGCCACGCCGATCAGGCGCAGGACATCAAGGATGCCTGGCTGGTGTTTACCATCCGCAATCGCGATCACCTGCGTCAGGTGCGTCAGGCTTGCGTGAGTTCACGGCGCTGGCCGGCTTTGGGCCAGAAGTTGCGTCAGGATGAGAAAAAGGCGTTTGCCGAATGGCAGAAAAAACCGCTGGAGGAGGTCAATGCCTTCTGCGACAAAATGCCGGCTTCGCTGAAGGATGATGCGCTCGAACAATTCCTGGTGCGGGCGCTCGATCGGCTTGGCAGTGTGCCGCCCGCAGCGCCGAAATCCGGCGAATAGGCGATCCGGGACGTTAATCCTGGAACGCTAGCCGGAAACGTTAATGCAGCAATACCGGCTGCTGCATCATGCCTTCAAAGCCGGACAGGAAATCGTCCACTTCTTCCAGCGAGGGTTCGGACGCAATCAGGCTTTCGACATTGTTGCGAAACCGTTGCGCCAGCGCACCTTCGATGAAAATTTCACGGCGCGACGCCTTATCGACAATTTCAAACCCACCCTCATGGTCGGGCAGGTGCTCGGCATAACCCTTGAACTCGACAACACAGTAGTTCGGGCTGTTGTAGATCATTTGCATGATGTACCTCCCAGCAACGACATCGGTGTGATGAAAGACCGCGTGGCATTTCTTATCTGCGGGCGATTCGCTCGATTGCAATTGATGTGAGCTTATTCAGATTAACGGATGGGAGCTTTGTTCCTGAAGGGGTGCGCGGGGTAACAAATTGTTAAATCAAACCGGCGCTGGTTCGAGTTGCAGATGCGCGCCAAAGCTGCCGCTTTGCAACAAGGCAAGCGCTTGTTCCAGATGTTCGGCATGCAGTAGTTCGAGCACGATGCGCGCCGGTTTTTCCAGGCGGATGATGCGCGCCAGCGTGACGCGCAAGGGCAGTTGGCCGACGCAACAGACACACTGCGCCGCCAGTTGATGCAGCGTGATGCCGGTGGGTGCAGACAGATTACCAGGCCCGCCTTCGACGATCACGCTCCAGCCGTGCGCGTGTTGTTGCGCTGCCAGGGCGAGGGCTGTGCTGTGTCCTTGCGCGAGTGATGGGTTGCTCAGGACCCAGAGTGGGATTTTACTGGCGCGCATGCGGACATCCTTAGGGAAAAATTATTTACCACGGAGAGCACGGAGAACACGGGGAAAAGCAAAAAGAAAAACAAAAGAAAAACCAAATCAAGCGTCAGGGCGCCAAGAGTCTTTCTCTGCCCTCCTTGGTGCCTTGGCGGTAAAGTTTTGACTTTGCTTTTCCCCGTGCGCCCCGTGTGCTCCGTGGTAAATCAGCCTGTGCATGAATCATTTACGCCAAAAGGTAGGCGTAAAGATGATGATCAGCGAGAAGATTTCCAGCCTTCCCAGCAGCATGGTGAGGGTGCAGACCCAGGTTTGAAAATCGGTGAGGGAAGCGAAGTTGTTGGCCGGGCCGACCTGATTCAGGCCCGGACCGGTGTTGTTGATGGAGGCGATCACGGCGGAGAAGGCACTGATCGGTTCCATCTCCGACAGCAGCAACAGGAAGGTCATGGCGATCACGGTGCTGCCATACAGCAGCATGAAGGCGAGCACACCGATCATCACGCTGCTGCCCACTTGCACATCGTTGAGTTTGACCAGACTGGTTGCGCGCGGGTGCAGGATGCGCACGAATTCGCGCCGCGCTTGCTTGACCAGCAACAGGGCACGCACCATCTTGATTCCGGCGCCGGTGGAGCCGGCGCTGGTGGCAATGCAACTGAGGAACAGCATCCACACCGGCGCGAACGCCGGCCAGACGTTGTAGTCGGTGTTGACAAAGCCGGTGGTGGAAGCGATCGAAACGAGGTTGAAGGTGGCGTAGCGCAGGGCGCTGGAAAAATCCGGGTAGGTGTGTTTTTCGAGCAGATAGAGCGCCACGCCGAGGCTGCTCAGCAGCAGGATGGCCAGCGTGGCGCGTGTCTCGGCGTCACGCAGCAGCGGGCGCAGCGAACGTTTGCGGAAAGCGATGAAGTGCAACGCAAAGTTGCAACTGGCGATGGTCATGAACACGATGGCGACGATTTCCAGCGGCACTGAGTTGAAGTAGCCGAAGCTGGCATCGTGCGACGACAGCCCACCCAGACTCATGGTGGCGCACATGTGGATGAAGGCATCGGCCTTGCTCATCCCGGCCCACCAGAAGCACAGAAAACAGGCCAGCGAAATCAGAAAATACACACCGTACAAACCTTTGGCGGTTTCGGCGATGCGCGGCGTGAGTTTGCTTTCTTTCATCGGCCCGGGTGTTTCGGCCTTGAACACCTGACTGCCACCCACGCCCAGCAGCGGCAGAATCGCCACCGCCAGCACCAGAATCCCCATGCCGCCCAGCCATTGCAGGAAGGTGCGCCAGACGTTGATCGAAACCGGCAGTTGATCCAGCCCGGCCAGCACGGTGGAACCACTGGTGGTCAGGCCGGAAACGGTTTCAAAGTAGGCGTCGGTGAAGCTGATCGGCTGGCCGATCTGGTTGAAATAGGACAGCAGTGGCAGAGTGGCGCAGGCCGGCAGCACGGTCCAGACCAGCGACACCAGCAGGAAGCCATCGCGAATTTGCAGTTCGCGTTTGAAGTGCCGCGCTGCCAGCCAGACCAGCAAGCCGCCGCCGAAGGTGAGCAGAAAGGCCTGGTAAAAAGCGCGCAGGGCAGCGTCGTGGCCGCTGAAGGCAAACAGCAGTGGAATCAGCATGGTCAGGGCGAACACCATCACGATGAAGCCCAGCACATTGATCAGCGGGAAAAGGGTGGCCATGGGGTGCGCGGCGCTCGGGGTGAGGGGTCAGAAAAAACCGGCTTTGACCTGGAACAGTTTTTCGATTTTGCGCACCACGTGCTTGTCCGAGACAAACAGAATCACGTGGTCGTTGTTTTCGATGATGGTATCGTGGTGCGCCATCAGCACGCCGCCGCCGCGCACGATGGCGCCGATGGTGGCGCCGTTCGGCAGTTCGATCTGTTCGACGCTGCGGCCGACCACGCGCGAATTCTTGGCGTCGCCATGGGCGACGATTTCCAGCGCCTCGGCGGCGCCGCCGCGCAGATTGTGCACGGCCACGGTGTCGCCACGGCGTACCTGCGCCAGCAGCTCGCCGATGGTGGCCTGATCGGGCGAGATCGCGATGTCGATCTGACTACCCTGCATCAACTCGGCATAGGAGCGGCGATTGATCAGGGCGATCACGCGGCGCGCGCCTTTGCGCTTGGCCAGCAGCGCCGACATGATGTTGTCTTCATCGTCGGCGGTGAGCGAGATGAATAAATCGCAGGCATCCATGTATTCTTCATTGAGCAAATCTTCGTCGGTGGCATCGCCGCGCAACACCATGGCGCGGTCGAGCTGGCTGGCCAGGTAGTCGCAGCGCAGTACGTCGCGCTCGATCAGCTTGACGTTGTAATCGTTCTCCAGCTGACGCGCCAGCCGCAGGCCGATGTTGCCGCCGCCAGCGATGACGACGCGCTTGACCGGTTTGTCCATGCGCCGCAATTCCTTCATCACGGTGCGGATATGCTTGCTGGCACAGAGGAAAAATACTTCGTCGCCGGCCTGAATCATGCTGTAGCCTTCGCACGGCACTTGTCGGCCGTTGCGGAAAATCGCGACGATGCGCACATCGATATTGGGGATATGGCTGCGCAGCGTTTCCAGCGGCATCGACACCAGCGGCCCGCCCGCATAGGCGCGCACCGCGATCAGCGACAGCGCACCCTTGGCAAACTCCAGCACTTGCAGGGCTTCAGGAAATTCGATCAGGCGGTTGATGGTGTCGGTGATGCGCTGTTCCGGGCAGATGATCTGATTGATGTGGAAGCCGCCTTCGCCCAGCAGCTCAGGCGTTTCCTGAAACTCACTGCCGCGCAAACGCGCGATCCGGGTCGGCACGTTGAACACGCGCGCGGCCACCGCACAGGCCACCAGATTGGTTTCGTCGCTTTGCGCCACGGCAATCAGGATGTCGGCATCTTCGGCACCCGCTTCGCGCAATACCGAAGGCAGCGTGCCGTTGCCGACCAGAGTGCGCAGATCCTGCTGATCCTGCAAGGCGGCGAGCAGGGCCGGGTTGCGGTCGATCACCGTGATGTCGTTGTCTTCCGAAACCAGATTCTCGGCCACACTGGCGCCGACACGCCCGGCCCCCAGGATGATGATTTTCACTGACGGCTCTTGGATTTGGACAGGTCAACGCCCAGTTGCTTGAGCTTGCGGTACAGATGGGTGCGTTCGAGTCCGGTTTTTTCGGCGACGCGGGTCATGCTGCCGTTTTCCTGCGCCAGATGATATTCAAAGTAAATGCGCTCAAATGCGTCGCGTGCTTCGCGCAGCGGCATTTCCAGCGTGATGCTGGCGCGCGGCGTTTGTACCGGCACCACCAGTGTATTGGTTATTTCATCCTGTGCCAGGGCGACGTATTCAGTACTGTAGCCGGGCAGCGGAGCGGCATGATTGGCGCTGGCACTGGTGTGTGTTTCATGCGTGCGGGGGGTGAGCATGGCATGCAGGCCCGGTGCCTGGGCGGAGCGCTGCGCGGCCGATAGGGGTGCCATTTTCATCAACGGTGCCTTGCCCCGGCTCAGGCCGTGTTCGACCGATTTCAACAGTTTTTGCAGGGCGATCGGTTTTTCGAGGAAGTCGAGTGCGCCAATGCGGGTGGCCTCGACGGCGGTGTCGATGGTGGCGTGACCGGACATCATGATCACCGGCATCGTCAACTGTCCCTGACTGGCCCATTCCTTGAGCAGCGTGACGCCGTCGGTGTCCGGCATCCAGATATCCAGCAGCACCAGATCGACGGCTTCCTGCTGACGCAGCGTGCGTGCCTCGGTCGCGTTCTGCGCCAGCCAGACGGTATGCCCTTCGTCGTTCAGAATATCGGACAACAACTCACGGATGCCGATTTCGTCATCCACGACCAGAATATTTGCCATGCCTTGTTCCTGCCCCTTGCCTTCACGCGCTTGCACTGGGTAAGAGAAGCGCGCTGATTCGTTGCAAAATTGATACGTCGCAATTCTAGTGCATCTGTAAACAAATTATCCGGTGGAAAGAGACGGGAGAAAAACTGGTTGACCACGGAGGACACGGGGGACACGGAGAAAAACAAAGTCAAAGGATTTACCGCCAAGGCGCCAAGAAAGCAAGGAAAGACCTTTGGCGCTCTTGGCGTTTTGGCGGTTGATTGGTTTTGTTTTTCTCCGTGTTGAGAAACGCTTCTGCCGTTCCTGACCCTTCAGCATTTCACGGCTGTTGCACATCCTGCTTGACGGGAAACGAAACTGTCACGCGGGCACCGACCACTTGCTGTTGTTCGTCGAGCCGGTTTTGCAATTCGATCCGGCCCTGATGTTCTTCGACAATTTTTTTCACGATCGCCAGGCCCAGACCGGTGCCTTTGGCTTTGCTGGTGACATAGGGTTCAAAGGCGCAGCTGAGGATTTTTGCCGGGAAGCCGCTGCCCTGGTCGTCGATGCGCAAGCGTACCCATTGGCCGCTGGTGGACCGTTCGGTGGCAATCACGACGGGCCCGGAGCTGCGGTCGCCCTGCGCATCCTGCGCGTTTTGCAGCAGGTTGTGGATCAGCTGCCGCAATTGTCCGGCGTCGCCCTGGATGCTCGGCAGTGCAGGGGTCAGGGCGGTTTGAATCGTGCTGTCGGGCGTGTGGTCACCATAGAGCTGCAGCACGTCGCGGATCAATTCGTTCAAGTGCAGGGGATGCAACTGCGCCGGCGGCATGCGCGCATAGTCGCGGAATTCGTCCACCATGCGCTTCATCGCGGTGACCTGGTTGATGATGGTGTCGGTGGCGCGTTTGAGCATCGGCTGATCCTCAATGGCGACACGCTCCATCAGTTTCATTTGCAGCCGTTCGGCGGACAGCTGAATCGGCGTCAGCGGATTCTTGATTTCGTGGGCTACGCGGCGCGCCACCTCGCCCCAGGCGGCCGAACGCTGGGCCGAGATCACATCGCTGATATCGTCGAACACCACCACATAACCCTGCTGTTGATTGACCGGCAGGCGCGAGCCGCGCGCCAGCAGCACAAAGGGAGCGGCTTGTTGTGACAACAGGTCGCCCGCCGCTTCTTCACGTTGCAACTCGATCTGTTTTTGCCAGTGCGGGTTGGCTTCGTCGGCGGCCTGCGTGGCAAACGCTGCGCGCACTTGCAGGGCAAATTCGTGCAGCGTGTGCATCTGTCCCTGGGCGGCGGCGTGTTCCATCGTATCGCCCTGTTGCAGCAGGGCGTCCTGCTCGGTCAGTTGTTGTGGCGAGGGCGTCGGCAGGCCGAAGATGCGGCGCGCGCTCTGATTGACGGTGGCGAGCCGGAACTGGCTGTCGAACACCAGCACCCCGGCCGACATGTTGGCCAGAATGCTTTCCAGAAAGGTTTTGGCATTTTCCAGCGCGGCGCGGTTATGTTCGACGGTGGCGCGGGCCTCGTCCAGTTGCCGTGTCATGGCGTTGAACGAGCGCGTCAACACGCTCAGTTCGTCGTTGCTGCTGCGTTCCGCCATCGGCCGAAAATCGCCTTCGGCCACCGCCTTGGTGCCGCGCGCCAGTTGCAGCAGCGGCTCGGCCAGCCAGCTGGCCAGCAGAAACGCGGTCGCCACGGCGGCCAGCATTGCCAGCAGCAGTGTCAGCGTCAGCGTGACCGCATAGATATTGCGCAAACCATTGCGCGACAGGGACAGCTCCTGATAGTCGCGATAAACGCTTTGCACCGCTTCGGCGTTGATCGCTAGCGCCGCAGGCACGGTGTGCAGCAATTGCAGATAGCGCGGTTCCCCCGTGATGCTGAGGCGGTTGCCGGAATTCACCAGAATCACGACGCGCAAGCGCAGCCCGGTCGATTTTCCGCTGGCGTCCGCTTCGTCTTCGACGGCGGCATAGAGACGGCTGTCGCGCGCCTGGCGCAGCATCGGTGCGGTGGGCGGCGGCGGCCGCAGCATCCCCAACGGCGAGCCAGCGCTGGCAATCACGCGGCCGCTGCCGGCCAGCAACAGCATGTCATCGACGCCGAGTTGATCGCGCAGCCGCGACAGCGTCAGTAGTTGC
>Ga0209515_10009794_pt1 | contig 10830 bp, 10 predicted proteins | sample Subgroupgradi54m_FD_187454 | JGI IMG/M metagenome (GOLD analysis project Ga0209515, IMG submission 187454) | Subsurface groundwater microbial communities from S. Glens Falls, New York, USA - GMW60B uncontaminated upgradient, 5.4 m (SPAdes)... ...
GTATCTTTTGGGTTCTTTTAAGAAATCGAATGCCAGATATGAAAAATACTGCCTGTCAAACATTGAATCTGTATCAGCAGTTGTAACTGTTGCAAAATTAACGTCCAAAATATTTGAATCGATAAGCATTTTGTTTATTTCTTTAGCGCCAAATGATTCATTGGAAGATTTTCCTTTAACTTCTCCGGGAATATCAGGGTGATAACTTGCATAAATTCCTCCAAAAGTTTCTGCGAACTCTTTCATAATTACCATGGCCTTTTTTTCCGCCCCTTCTTCTCTTTTTTCCATGGCTAAGACTACAAAAATTCGTTTTAGAGGAAATGTTTGTGCTGCGATTGTTCCGACAATTCGCCTCAGTTTTTCCTCACTCTCTTTAAAATTAGGAATAATTACAATATGATTTACTTTGCCAAAATCGTCTAACTTTTCTCCTTTTTCCAGCCAATTCTGGGCTTCTGCTTCTTTAATTTTTTTAGATCCTAAGTATGCTGTTATAACTAATGAGAAAGATCTATAGAACCAATAAACGTCAAAAAATAAAATAAAATATGCGACAACATAAGGAATTAAAAGAGCTCCCCAAACAGGAAAAAGAATTAAGGTCCACGAGACAATTCCCGGAAGTGCAGAAAGAGAACGATGGGTTTTTATAGGATACCTCGTGAATATTTTGTTAAAAAAATTTGTCATATGTTTAGTCTGAATATTTTATCGGCGTTTTGGGTAGTTGCGGCCTCAACTTCTTCTACAGGAATTCCTTTAACCTTAGCTATTTCTTCTGCCACGATTATAACATAGGAAGGCTCATTTCTACTACCTCGGTGAGGCTGTGGAGTTAAAAAAGGCGCATCAGTTTCTATAACAATTCTATCAATTGGAGCTTGTCTAATAAGATCAGGCAGTGGTGTTGTTTCTCCTTTAGCAATGCCGCCGTAAGTTATATTCCCATCAAAGCCTACGTAGAATCCAAACTCCAAGACTCTGTTTAAAAAATCAACATCTCCTGACATGCAATGGAACATGCCTCCGTGATTTACGATTGACGATTTACGATTGATGATTTCCAAAATATCGTTTCCTGCTTGCCTGTTGTGGATTTGCAAAGGCAAACTGAGAGCGTTAGCAATTTCAATCTGTCGGGCGAAAACTTCTTTTTGCAGCTTTGGTTCGACTATTCCGTTTGAAGCATAAGAGTAATAATCAAGTCCAATTTCTCCAATTGCTACAACTTTGCTCGAGGACTTTGCAATTCTTTCAATTTCTCTATCCCATCCAGGCTTAACTTTGTCTGCGTGGTGAGGATGAATTCCAACAATAGCATACAGGTTTGGATACTTTTCAGCAAGCTCAACTGCTCGCTCGCTTGATTCAACAGAAGTTCCTACATTTATTATTGTTTTAACTCCTGCTTCATGCGCTTTTTTGATGATCTTATCAAAGTCTTTTTTAAAAGCATGGAAGTTTAAATGACAATGAACATCAATCACAAGATCAATTATATAATTTCCACTTGACAAAGTCTCGGGTTTGAGCAAATATTAGTTATATGGCAAAAAAATATAAAAGCTTTAAACTTTATACTAACCACAACATTATGGGTATTGTAATGTTTGCGATGTTGGCTGGAGTGATCGGTGTTTTGATTGGAGTAGTTCTGCTTTTTGGCCCGGGCACGCAAGTATTAGGCGTTGCTACCCCTTAAATTTACATTACTTCTTTCGAGAAGATTTTGTGTGCCCTTCTTTTTCTGGTAGTTTGGCGTTTGTAATTATTCGAAAGTACACTAATGTTCCCATCTCTTTCAAGAACTGCCAAGTTCACACGGGAAATACTAGCAACTCCGTGTTCTCTTATTGCAGCTTCTAGTTCATCGTCTGAAATTTTTGCTTTTTTAAGATGTTCTTTTATCGCTTTGCCTTTATAAACAAGCATCAATGGTTCGCCTTGAATTAAACTACTAAATCTTTTTGAACGATATAAAAAGTTCTCCAAGACATAATTTAATATAAACAACGTTCCAGCAGCTAAAACCCCGCTAAGAATTGATGAATTTTGTCCAACCATTGCATTTTGAACAGAGTTACTGATAAGTAGAATAAAAACGAGGTCAACTACGGAAAGTTGAGCAATTTCTCTCTTGCCAAAAATTCTAATTGCAGTGATTATGAAAAAATAAATTACAGCAGCGCGAATAATTACAAAAACTACAGGTTCCATAGTTTGAATGTAGTTGAGTTTGACCTAAATTGCAATTAGATCCTTGGGAAAAGGGAAGGGACTACTTTAACTTCCCCGGAAAACGCATTCAATATCTTCTCAGAAGTCTCAGGGATAAAAGGCTTGAGTAACACTGCTATAACAATTATTAATCGGACATAAAGATCGAGTTTTTCATGGAGCTTAGGGATCTCATTTTCTGATAATAGTAACCATGGTTCGTCTTTGCTTATCTCTTGGTTTAATCTGTTAATCTCAGCTTGTAAGATTATGATTGCCTCATAAAAACTATAATTCTCTATTGTGTCTTTAATTCCATTGAGAAGAATTTTACTTGCCGAACCAGAATCTGGGCTAAACCAAGACATACTTTCTGTCCAATCAAGCATGTCTCTCCAGGTGGGAATGCCTTTTTTAAATATAAAGCCGCTGTCTGCACAAAGTTTTGCTACGCGGGCAACTAAATTTCCTAATCCGTTTGCAAGATAAGCATTGTATGTTTTTTCCAATTTTTCAATTGAGAAATTTCCATCTTGTCCAAAAGGGAACTGGGAGATTAGAAGATAACGCGTCCCATCAACCCCAAATTTATCGACCAATTCTTTTGGCGAAATGACATTTCCTAAAGATTTTGACATTTTTTCTCCATTTATTGTAAAAAATCCGTGGGCAAAAACAGTTTTTGGAAGCGCAAATTCTGCTGCACCTAGTAATGCGCACCATATAACTGTATGAAACCAAAGAATGTCCTTACCAATTAGATGAACGTCAGCTGGCCAAAATTCTTCCCCACCTTCTAAAAACTTTGTAGCAGTGTAGTAATTAAATAAGGCTTCTACCCAAACATAAATTGTTTGTTTATTGTCCCAGGGGATTGGAATTCCCCAACTGACTCCCTCACGAGAAATCGCGATATCTTTCAACTCATCTTTAAGTTTTCCTAAAATTTCATTTTTTTTACTGATGGGCAATATTTCTACCGTATCTCTTGAAAATAATTCAATTAAATCTTTTTTGAATTTTGAAAGTTTGAAGAAATAGTTTTTTTCTTTTTGATGAATCGGTGTAAGATTTGGATGTAGCGGGCATTTATCATTAACTAAATCATTTTCTGTCAGAAATTTTTCACATCCCTCGCAATAAAGTCCTTCATAAATTCCTTCGTAGATTAATCCTTTATCATAAATTTTTTGCAAAACTTCTCGAACTATTTTTTCATGCCTAGGATCTGTAGTTCTAAAAAAGTGTGAGTATCTAATGTTTAACAAACTCCATGCTGATTCGAACTGAGGAACAATAGAGTCTGCAAATTCCTTTGGATTTTTACCGGCCGCTTTTGCAGCAGTTGCTACTTTCGCGCCGTGTTCGTCTGTTCCAGTTAAGAAAAAAACATTTTCTTTACCGAGTTTTTCTCCATAATACCTGGCAATAATATCTGCGGCCAAAGTCGTGTACGCGTGTCCAATATGCGGCACATCATTTATGTAATAAATCGGCGTTGTTACATAAAATTTGTTCATGATTGACCAATTATACCAGAGTTGAGCCTGCCCGCCACTGGTGGAGCTATTTTTTCTTCACAACAAAAAGTTCGACGGTAAAAAAAAGCGTGAGGAACATTACGCTGAAGATCCAATGAGTCAGACCAAACAACCGCAGAATTAAATAAAAGAGAACCAAACTGGAAATAATTATTCCCTGAGTTTTTTGGATGAAAATAAAAGTTAATGTCGAAAAAACAAATGTTGTTAAGGATATTAGGAAGATTGTAAGAATTGGAACTCCAAAGTTTGAAATTTCGAATTTGTGATTTGGGGGAAAGTTTATAAATAAATAAACTGTTGAAATTGCCAACAAAATTGCAAGAAGTAGATAGATATAATTATGTCTTTTCCTGGCAATAGGACGCAGTTTTCTTCTTGTTTTCTCCACAAGATTTAGTATACCATCACCTTATGGAAAAGAAGCTAATTATCATTCTTTCTTTAATAATCTTTGGAGCAATTGAATCAGTCATATCAGGATTGACAATTATTTTTGTAATTCCGGAAATGCAAAAACTAGATAGTTTACTAAAGACTAATTTCTTTAACGAGACTTGGGCCTATTTATATTTTTCAACTGCCACTTTGCTCGGTTTAATCCAAGTTGTGTGGGGGATAAAAGAGCATAAAAAGAAAAAACACAAAATTTCAAAACTCTTGCTTTATAAAGGAATAATTTTTTCAATTGTGATGCTTTTTTCACTTTATTATTTTCTAATTCTTCCACTTGAGCGAATGGTTGCCTCTTCTTCTTGATCACCCTCTTGACATAAATTAGCAGACGTGGTATATTACTGCTAAGTCAGTTTGAAGACGTTCAAACTGCAAATTCTAAACAAATTTAAAGTTCGAAATACAAAATTCAAAACGTTTAGTATTTAGATATTAGGATTTGGAATTTAAACGCATATGCATGATTTAACACAGCGTCAGATCGAGATTCTTAAATCCCTGATCGAAGAGTACATTGAAACTGCAGAACCCGTAGGATCAGAAACGCTTGAAAAGAAGCATGCGCTTTCTGCTTCTCCGGCAACGATTAGGAATGAAATGGTGAGATTGACCAATTACGGTTATTTGAAAAAGACTCACATTTCTTCAGGAAGAGTTCCTACACCAGCTGCAATGAAGTTTTACGTAAAGCAGCTGATGAAGGAGAAAGAACTTTCAGTTGCTGAAGAAGTCTCGATGAAAGAGAAGGTTTGGGACATTCGAGACAAAGAGCCAGAATTTCTTAAAGAAATTACAAGAGCACTGGCTGCTAAAACTGGCGCGATTGCAATAGCAGCAACGGACGCTGGAGAATATTACATTTCAGGCTATGCAAATCTTTTGGAAATGCCCGAGTTCTTTGATATAGATATTACAAAAACGCTTCTTTCGGCAGTAGATGACTTTGAATGTTTCAAGCCATTATTTGAAGGAGTAGCCCAGGATGAAGATATACACGTTCTCATGGGAGAAGAATTGGGGCCAAGACTCTCAGGTCCATACGGATTTGTATTCAAAAGATATGCAACATCGTCGGGTGAAGGCGGAGGAGATATTGGAGTTATTGGTCCAACTAGATTAAACTATACTTATATCGTGCCAACTGTTAGATATTTTGGAAATTTAATTGAAGAAGTAGCACGGGGATGGTAATAAACATAGTAAATAGCAAATAGCAAATAGAGATGAAGAAAAAAAATGAAAATAATGAACAGAAAATTGAACAAGAAAACGGAGAGTTGCAGAACCTTGAAAATCAATTAAAAAGAGCTCTTGCTGATTATCAAAATTTAGAAAGAAGGATAACGAAAGAGAAGAGTTCATGGATTAAAACGGCAAATAAAGGTTTAGTATTGAAACTTTTGCCAGTTTTAGATAATCTATTTCTTGCACAGAGACATATTGTAGATGAAGGTTTAAATCTTTCAATTCAGAAATTTTTAGACGTTCTTAAAGAAGAAGGCGTTGAAAGAATTGAAACTAAGGATAAGGATTTTGACCCTCATATAATGGAATGTGTCTCAGTGCAAGAAGGAGAAGAAGAAAAAGTGTTAGAAGAAGTTAGAGCTGGTTATAAAATAGATGAAGAAGTTATTAGGCCAGCACAGGTAGTTGTCGGTGGACAACAAGCAATTAGCAATTAGCAATTAGTTAAGGAACTGATCGCTAGAGGCTATCGGCTAAAAGCTAGAAAAATATGGCAAAAATAATTGGAATTGATTTAGGTACAACAAATTCATGCGTTGCGGTAATGGAAGGAGGATCTCCAAAAGTCATCCATTCCCGAGAAGGACGTAATGTTATTCCATCTGTTGTGGACCCTGTAACTCATGTTGTTGGAGATGTTGCAAAGCGCCAGCTTGTTCTTAAACCCAAAAATACGATTTTTTCTATAAAGCGTTTAATGGGTAAGAAGTTTAAGGATACTTCTGTTCAATACGACATGAAGTGGCTTCCTTACGCGATTAAAGAAGGAAGAGATGGAATGGCGGTAGTTGAGGTTGACGGGAAAACACTCACTCCTCAGGAAATTTCTGCCATGATTCTTCAAAAAATAAAAGCTGATGCAGAGGCTTATCTTGGAGATAAGGTAACTCAAGCTGTTATTACAGTGCCAGCTTATTTTGATGATTCACAGCGTCAAGCTACAAAACAGGCCGGAGAAATCGCAGGCCTTGAAGTTCTTAGAATAATTAATGAACCAACAGCAGCAGCACTCGCTTATGGACTCGACAAAAAGAATGCCCATACAATTGCAGTCTATGATCTTGGAGGAGGAACTTTTGATATCTCAATTCTAGAACTTGGAGAAGGAGTTTATGAAGTTAAATCTACAAATGGAGACACGCATTTGGGTGGAGACGATTTTGATCAAGCAATAATAAATTATCTAGCTGATGAATTCGAGAAAGAAAATCAAATTGATTTGAGACGCGATCCGCAAGCGCTACAAAGACTTAGGGAGTCGGCCGAAAAGGCAAAAATTGAACTCTCTTCTTCACAAGAAGCGCAAATCAATCAACCATTTATTACTCAGGGACCAAATGGCCCCCTTCATTTGACAACCACCTTAAATCGAGCAAAGCTTGAGCAAATTGTTGATGATTTTATCCAAAAAACACTAAAACCAGTAGAACTTGCTCTAAAAGACGCAAAAATAAAGGTTGGAGACATTGATGAGATAGTTTTGGTTGGTGGAATGACCAGAATGCCAAAAATTGTTGAAACAGTCACTAATTTTTTTGGCAAAGAACCAAATAAAAGCGTAAATCCAGATGAGGTCGTAGCAGTTGGAGCAGCAGTTCAGGCGGGAGTTTTAGGTGGGGAAGTTAAGGATGTTTTGCTATTGGATATTACACCACTTACTTTAGGAATCGAAACTTTGGGCTCGGTTTCTACTCCATTAATCTCAAAGAACACAACTATTCCAACTTCAAAATCTCAAGTTTTCTCAACAGCAGCTGACAATCAGACCCAGGTTGAAATAAATGTTCTCCAGGGCGAGCGCGCAATGGCAGCAGACAATAAATCGCTGGGTCGTTTTATCTTGGATGGAATTCCTCCTGCGCCACGTGGTGTTCCTCAGGTTGAAGTAACTTTTGATATTGACGCTTCAGGAATTCTTAATGTTAAGGCCCAAGATAAAGCATCTGGGAAAGAGCAAAGTATAAAAATTACGGGATCAACCGGTTTGACAGATGAAGAAATTGAAAAGATGACAAAAGATGCAGAAGCGCACGCAAAAGAAGATGAAAAGGCACGCTCGTCTGCTGAAACCAAAAATCAAGCAGATTCTTTGATTTTTACAACAGAAAAGACATTAAAAGATAATGCGGATAAAATTAAAGATGAGCTAAAAACGGAAATTGGAGAGAAATTAAAAGCTTTGAAAGATATTCTTGCAACTGGCTCAAAAGAAGATATTGAAACAAAAACAAAAGATCTTTCAGATTCACTGCAAAAAGTTGGAGCGCAAATGAATCAAAATCAACAATCAGCAACTAGCAATCAGCCATCAGAGGGTTCGGAACAGTCAACAGGCGATGAGCCTAAGGATGAGTCCTCCTCCGCTAATGCTTCGGAGGATAAACCTGTTGAGGGTGAAGTCGTAAATTAATAGTAAATAGAAAATAGTAAATGGTAAATAGAGCCGCATAAGCGGCCTTTGTTATATAATACCTGAGTTAATTTTGACTTTTGAATTTTAAGTTTTGATTTTCGTTTATGTGTGGGATTTTTGGCTACGTTGGTAAAAAAACAAATGTCGGAGAAATGGTTTTGGATGGCCTCCGCTTACTCGAGTATAGAGGGTACGATTCGTGGGGAGTCGCTGTAAAAAACGGAAAGAAAATTGAATATAAAAAAGATGTAGGAAAAATTGGCAGTGCGAAAGTAGATTTTGACAAAAGTGATATAGGAATTGGTCACACACGCTGGGCAACACACGGTGGAGTAACTGTAAAAAATGCTCATCCACACCTTGATTGCAAAAATGAAATAGCTGTAGTTCACAATGGAATTATTGAAAACTACCAGGAGATAAAGCTTGACTTAATAAAAAAAGACCACAAATTTATTTCAGAAACAGACACTGAAATATTCCCTCATTTAATAGAAGAGCATCTCGCCCCACAAGGTTTAACCTTGCAAGGTAAGAAAGAGTTTGCCGAGGCGTTTCGTTTGGCTTTTAATTCAATAAAAGGTTTAAATGCAATTGTAGCTATAAATTCTAAAACAAATGAAATTGCAGCTGCAAAGACCGGCTCCCCTTTAATTGTAGGTAAAAACAAAGATGGTATGTATATTGCTTCAGATGCTTCGGGAATTGTTAAGTATACGAAAGAAGCAATCTTTCTAGAAGATAATCAAATGGTAATACTTGGGAAAAATTTAAAACTTTTCCGTCTGCCAGAAGGAAAAGAAATAGATCCTGTTTTTAATACTCTTACTTGGGAATTCGAAGATACGAAGAAAGGGAAATACAAGCATTTCTTAATAAAAGAAATTGACGAACAGCCCCGTGTGATTGAAAATATTGCAATAAATTATGACCAAGAAACTAAAAATATGTCAAAACTTATTGATAAAGCATACGGAACATTCATGCTTGGTTGTGGGAGCGCCTCTTATGCGGCAATGTCAGGCGTATATTTATTTTCTAAGATTGCAAGAAAACATGTAAACTTTTCAATCGGTTCAGAATTTAGTTATCTAGAAGATTATTTGACAAACAAAAGTTTGGTTATCCCTATCTCTCAAAGCGGCGAGACAATTGACGTAGTTGAACCCGTAAGTGAAGCAAAAAAAAGAGGAGCAAAAATTGCGGCATTGGTAAATGTTATGGGTTCTAGTCTTTACAGACATGCAGATTTTAAATTTATGCTTGGAGCCGGACAGGAAAAGGCAGTGATCGGGACAAAAAGTTTCACATCGATGTTTGCAATTTTGCTGCTTACTGCTTATACCCTCGCTAATAAACAAGATGTTGGTAAAAGCATTTTGCTTAAGGCTTCAAAAAATATCACAAAGATTCTAGATGAAAAAAATCTCGCCAAAATTAAAAAGTTAGCAAAAATTCTGAAGAGTAAAGAACACATGTATGTTATTGGTCGAGGACTTTCGTATACGGCAGCTCTGGAAGGCACGTTGAAACTTAAAGAAACTTCATATACTCATGCTGAGGGATTTGCTGGAGGAGAGTTAAAGCATGGAGTGATTGCGCTTATCGAGAAAGGAACCCCTTGTTTTGTAATTGCTCCAAATGATGAAACTTATGACGAGATAGCTTCAAATGCTCAAGAAGTAAAAGCAAGAGGAGGCTTTATTATTGGGATCGGTCCAAAACAAAATGATGTTTTTGACGTTTTTCTAAAAACAGATGATATAGCAGAAGCTACCCTAATTCCTCAAGTTGTATATTTTCAATTACTTGGATATTTCCTAGCATTGGAAAAAGGAATTAAAGATCCTGATAAACCGAGAAATTTAGCAAAAAGTGTGACAGTTAAGTAAGCAACTAGCCACTAGCATCTAGCCGTTAGTTAATTTAAACTAATTGCTGAAGGCTAATAGCTAATTGCTAAAGATTATGGCAGATAGAGATTATTACCAAATTTTAGGAGTTGGAAAAAACGCAACAGACGCTGAAATAAAAAAAGCGTATAGAAAACTTGCGCTTGAAAATCATCCTGACAGAAACAAAAGTAAGGAAGCTGAGGGGAAGTTTAAAGAGGCAACAAGGGCTTACGAGGTTTTGTCAGATCCCCAGAAAAAACAAGCTTATGATCAATTCGGCCATGCTGCTTTTGAGCAAGGAGCAGGGCAGGGAAATCCGTTTGCTGGGGGAAATCCTTTCGGAGGTGCTCAGGGCGGGCCATTTACATATACTTATACAACGGGTGGAGACGCGGGTGGTTTTGATTTCGGAGGATTTTCTGATCCATTTGAAATTTTTGAACAGTTTTTTGGCGGCGGAAATCCTTTTGGTAGACAACAAGCAAGGCGCTCAGTTTATTCTCTAACCATAGACTTCATGGATGCCGTAAAAGGAGCAACGAAAAGAATTTCAGTTGAAGGAAAAAGTCAGACAGTAAAAATTCCGGCGGGTGTTGATAATAATCAGCGAGTTCGCTTTGGTGATTACGATGTTCTCATTGAAGTCCGTCCGGATCGCCGTTTCAAAAGAGAAGGGTCTGACGTTGTAACTGAGGAAGATGTTAGTTTTGCGCAAGCTGCATTAGGAGCTGAAATAAATGTTGAAACCGTTGCGGGTTTTGTAAAGCTCAGAATTCCGCCGGGAACTCAGCCAAATACTGTAATTCGTCTATCTCAAAAAGGAATTCCTCATGTTCGAGGTAACGGGCGCGGCGATCACTACATTCAAATAAAAATTACGGTGCCAAAAGGTCTGTCATCCCGACAAAAAGAAATCCTCCGAGAATTCGACTCATCCAAGAAAAAATCCTGGTTCTAGTTTGCTTCTGCTATAATTGCGGAGTGAAAAGATTATTTTTAACTTCAAGCGTTGCTTATGTTGCCCATGATATTGCAAAAAAGATAAATAAAAAAGGGCTAA
>Ga0209515_10009795_pt1 | contig 10829 bp, 5 predicted proteins | sample Subgroupgradi54m_FD_187454 | JGI IMG/M metagenome (GOLD analysis project Ga0209515, IMG submission 187454) | Subsurface groundwater microbial communities from S. Glens Falls, New York, USA - GMW60B uncontaminated upgradient, 5.4 m (SPAdes)... ...
GTAGTAGAAGCGAATATCAGTTGAAAATGACTCAAGCAGATTCTTTAGTTTTTCAAGATTGATTATCAATTTCTGACCGTCGGGAAGCAACTCGCCGTTTTCGTCCCTATCGTCCTCTGAAAACCAAATGAGAATTTAAAAACAGTTTCTAAAGAAGGTCGGCAAGCTCCTCTTGCTCGTCCTCGTCAAATTCGTCGGGATCAAGCCCCTCGCTCTCCAATTTTTCTCTGATTTCTTCTCGTTGTTCTTTTTCTTCGTCCATGGTTTTAGTAATAGCTTTATATTCTCCCCGTTGATAGAAAACTATTCAGATTATCGGTGAAGTTAAAGGCATTAAAAATGTTTCTTGTTTCGGGGTGGAAGCCCATTGTCTTCATAACAATTATCTGGGTTAACTCATCAAAGAAAATTAAGTACCGTTTCAAATCTTTTATCCCACTGCCAAAGGGCGCTTCCCACGGAATCTGTGTCATCCACTGCTCTGCGTATGGTCGGTCAATGGGCAGCTTACCAGAATGGGCTAATTGGTTGCGTAATACATAAAATATGTTTTTGGAAAGGCCGTTAATTCGACGCGTCAAGAAAATTGAGTTATTAACGCGTCCCGCCCAGAAATGTTCGAGAATCGCCTTAATAATTTCTTGTAAGTTTTCGGATTCTCTGCCAAATAGTTTCGCATACAAAAACTCCCATATAATCACTCGTGATAAAAACCTTGATTCAGTATTATAGTTATTGCCACTATTCAAAAGCATTTTGAAATGAAAACCATTATTGAATTGTTGTTGCCAGGCGGTATCTTTCAATCTTGCTATTAAATGTGTGAGATCATTTTGTAGTTCACGGTAGTCTCTGGTAATCGTCCTCAAGTGGCTCGTTGCAGTAATAGGATATCCAGGAGTATGCCTTCTGGAATAAAAAGCCCAATTATACTTGGTGAGCAAAGAGCCGAGCACTAAAATATCCTCCAAGAACTTTCTCCTTTGGGTTGGGCGAGCAGCAGTGCCTATCATCCCACCTCTATACAAGACAGAATCCTCTTGTGCGTGGCTAAAAATGACGTAAGCGTTTTGACGGTTAACCCTGTTGTCTCTAACAGCCATCACTGGGGTGTAAATGTGAACCATCCTCTGGTTAGCGGGAACTTGACTATGAAACTCATAGCCATCAACTGTGAATGGTGGAAAGTTATCTCCTACGCCGTGTTGCGCTAACCCAGTTAGATTTACAAGTTTTAATTTTTTCATAAATCATAATCAAATCCCCTTAATTGTCGCAATATCAATTACTTTTTCCCCATCTTGTTCTTTGACGTAAGGAATTTTATCCTCTTCAAGACCGAACCATAGATAGATTTCTTTAGCCATTGCGAAAGCATAGGCGGTAGAGTCATAACTCTCTGTCTGAAATCTCTTCTGAATTGTCATCGCATCATCTGGTGCCTCTTGTTTTTCGTGGTCAAACATTTGTGCAAAAGTATCAGCTGCAAAAGGCGCGAGACTAGTTTTTACACTCCCTTGATGTAAATTTTTTAGATTAAATCGTACCGTGAATTCTGAAGGTTTCTTCTCTAAATCATCCAATACTAAACTGTAAAAGGCAAAAAACTCATAGAGTATTTCAACCAGGGCTACGGGGTTTATTTTTTGTTTCGCTTCATCGTGCCAAGCTAGGAATTGGTGGTCACCTTGTCCAGCAAATATCATCGTTCCATCACGATATAGGTCGACCATTATCCTTTTTCCATTACCAACCCGAATCATTTCGCCACGTAAAATCTTTGCTTGGTCTAGTGTACGTAAATTCCATCCAGCGTATCTCAAGATAGGTGGATTTTCTAATCTTTTCCGAATGCTATCAGGTGTACTTAGAAAAACTGTCTTTAACTCAAGAGCTTCGTTTGGATATGCAGCTATACTGACATTTCTGCCATTTTTTAACCCTTCATATTCTAGGGCGGTTGCTATTCTTTTATCGATTCGGTCTCCATTACTTTTTTTTTGAATGTCCGTATTGTTGTTATGCAGAGCTGAAACAACGGAGCTTCTGACAAGAGTTTCTACTCCATCGAACCTTTCTTTTAAGAGATGTTCGTAGTTAAGACCCGAACGCAATGCCTGTTGCAAATCAACAACTGAATGCGGCTTGCTAATATCACCCTTACGTTGGGCATAACCAAAAATTGTTTCTACCTGTTTTTTGCCGTCGAGCGTTTTGTTTATGAGAAAAGGCTTAGTCGATTCCTTTTGGCCTGGAATCTTTATCACTACGAGCCCTGTATGATTTGTGCTGTCAATTTCTATCCAACTCACATCCAGACCCTCTATTTCAGGGTAAACCCAGGCTCGTAAGGTATCTCGATACTGGATTGTATTTACAAGATTCTGGGGGAACGGATGAAGCGCCTCAACCTCATCACCGAAATGTTGGTTGCTTTGTTTTGTTTTTACACCAATGAAAATATAGCCACCGTCCACGTTGGCAAATGATGAGGCATCTTTAGCTAACTCTCTCTTTGCAGATTCGTTCTGAAGTTGATACGGTTCTTTTTTGCAATCAAACCAATCATTCTCAATCTGCCCGATGAGGGAATCCAGACTGACGGTGGTAATAAGTTTTTGTAGTTGTTCCTTATTCATTTTCCATTTTCTACAATCTTAATTTCCTCCGGTGTGAGGCCGTAGAGTTTATAAACTAATTGGTCAATTTGTTTTTCGTATTCGCGGACTTCGACTTGTTTTGTGGAATTTTGGAAATAATCTTCAGTTTTGGTGATAGCAAGAATTTTATCAACAATATCTATAATTTTTTTCTGCTCAACCTCGTTTACTTCAATAAGCGGCAGTTCTAATATTGGCTCTTTATCAATCTGATAATTATTACCCTGCACTTTTCCCTTATGCCATAACCACAAAGCTATCAATTTTGAATTTAATAGAGCAGTCAAATATTTATTATTTACCCTTTTTGTTTTTATCACATAGAAGGTTGCTGATACATAACTATCAAAATCAGTATAAGTGAAGTTTGGTTGCTGACATTTTCTCGCCACAATTATTTTCTCTCCTTTAAAAAAGGATTCCTCTCTAGCTCGATGAAGCCCATAGGGTCTATTATCCGAAGTAATCGCTCCCGAAAATTTATCGAGATGTTCTTTTATTTTTGGATATTCTTTTATTTTACTTTTATCTCTAAAACTTGAATCTGTATAAATAACCGACCTTTTATTTAATGGTGATCCATACCATTTATGTAATTCTTTTGTGGTGTAAAATGGTTTAATGAGGGAGCTCTCTTTCTTTGATAAGTCTAAGGATTTTAACTCCTTAGTGGTTAATACAAAGATGCCAGTGCCGATTTGGTGCTTTGCGCCAAGTTTCTCCTGACTTGCTTTATTCACAAAATCTTGAGGACAAACTATTCCTTGAGCGACTTCCTTGTTTGAATCAAGGCGAAAATTAGACTTCGATGATATCTTTTTAAGAATCAGCTCAATCTCAGAATTACTGAATGTTAATGTCCTGCCTATAAAATTGGTTCTTGTAATCGTGGGGGTTAAGTATTCCGCTTTGACGCTGTCCTCCTTATCGAGAACAGAAATAACATCTTTGAGTTCAAGATCATTTCCCTGAATTCTTCTGTAATCAAATAAATAACTATCCGGAGTAGTGGTTTTTTTAAAAATCATTATCATCGTTTGTATACCCGCCTCGAATATTTTGAAGTTACCAAAATCAATCAAGCTGAGAATTTGAGCATCTACTATAACCTTGTTCCTCATCTTCGAGGCGCCATGACTGGTAACCCAGTTATTCTGTGCAATAAACGTGACTACGCCTGAGTCATTTTTTGATAAATCTATGCCCCTACATGCGAACAAATACCAAAGGTCCATCTTGCCTTGGTAGTAAGGTGAATTTCTAAGTCCATCAAAGGCAGATTTATTGACATACTCTTTTACATATGGTGGATTGGCTATCACCACATCAAATCCTTTCTTTTCGTGGAAAACTTCTGAAAAGTAAATTTCAAAATCAAAATCTTTATGGCCATTGGTTATTTTATTGATAAGGTTGTCGATTCTTTGTTTGTATTCTTGTTTCTTACGAGCACTTGTTTCGTTAAAATAAAGCGGTTTTAGCTGTTCAAGCTCTGTGAATAACTGCTGGTTGAAAAGGTTTTTTCCAACACTTTGCAATGAGTTGCCTCGAACAATCTTATAATCCAAGTTTGGCAACGGCTGGATTGTTTCGCGTTCTTCCTCATCTACAATAAGTGAAAGCCATAATCGGAGCTTCGCAATTTCAACTGCGCCCGGATCAATATCTACTCCGTAAAGGCAATTTTGTATTGCGTGGCGCTTGAAATTGTAAGGTGTCCTCACTCCATCTTTGCCTATGTATGGCGTTAGAGCATTCCGCGTTCTGATAACCTCATTCATCATTCCTACCGGAAACGCTCCCGATCCTACGGCTGGGTCGCATACGCGGATTGAAGCCAGTTTTTCATCAAGCACTTTCGCGTGTTTGCGAACACTTTGTGGTAGCTTAAATGAATACGCTTTGGTTTCGCGGCCTTCGTTTACTACACGGCTATCATGCTCCACGACTGATTCACCATATTTAATCAGCGTTTCTATATCCTTTTTACTCACCTTGTTCTCTAACTCTGTTGCCAAATAATTTGCCAAACTTTCCTGACACATATAATGGACAATCTCTCTCGGCGTATAATAAGTTCCTTTGGATTTTCTATCCTTGACCTCAAGAAGATTCTCAAAAACCTTGCCTAACATTTCAGGATCAACCGCCACTTCTTTTTCAAGCGGCTCATCTTCTTTGACAGTAAAGTTATATCTGTCAAAAATGTCTAAAATACCCGAACCAACATCACCCTCTTTTGTTTTTATCTCGTTTGAGAAAATCTCATTTGGGATATTTATCTCGGTATCAACCCAATCATAATTACTGATTGGGTCAAAAAGTCCTCCGTTTAAGAATGGGATCCTACAATCAAAACGGCTGTAATAATCGCCGGAACGCTCAAGACGGAGAGCTTCGTAGAAAAGCGGCTCTAATATTTCATTAAAGAAATTCTTATAATTACCATGTTTTTTTTCAAACAGTTCTCGCAAAAAACGCTTTGAACCCAAACCCCATTTTTTGCTTCGCTCTACGCCAAACCAACCCTTCTTTTGAAGGAAGTATAAGAATACGATTTGGCCTAAAAGTTTCTTGGTAAAATCTACAGTATTAACATCCTTTGCTTTAAAATCTTCCTTTACTCTTTTGTCTTTCTTTATTATCTCATCAAGAGATTCTTTGAGCTTCAAAAACAGCTCTCGGTATTTCTCAAAGAATTCTTTAGTAACTTTTTCGATATTGAAAGCATCCTCAATCTGTTTGAGAGTAGGATTGATCTGGTCGTCCTCGACAATGGGGGCCAAGCGACTCTGGGCGGTATGACTATTCTCATTCTTACCGACAAGAAACGACCAGCGTTTGGCCGGAGTGAATTCTTCCTTAACTTTCACTTTCCCCGATTTACTCTCGGCGAATTTGTACTCCATTTTTACCAAAGAGAAACGCCAATCTTCATCGTTGGGAGATACAAAGGCGACTAAGGCTGCGTCTTTCATTTCTCCTCCCCGGCTACCATTCAAATACCAAGCAATAAAATTTCTTTGGGCAGTCCTAGCTCTTTCCAGAGAAGTTTCTTTTTTGAGATTAACTATAAGAATATCTACTTTAGTTTCGCCGTCAGAATATTTTCCAACTCGTTCAAATGTACTGATATATTTTTCGTACGCATCAGGAATAAGATTTCCTCGATAAACAAAGGGCGATTCCTCGACATGGTTTAATAACTCCTTTATAAATCGAACAAATCGCGCCTTTTCAAATGGTTTTTCGAAAGTCTCTTTGACGATATTTCGCGCCTGTAACTTCTGCATATCATTAATCCGTTAAATACTCTGACAAAATAACTTCTCGTTTGCCGAAGTGATCGGTGGCAGTTTCGGCGAAATGACCCTCAAGAAGTCGAGTAGAGATGTGACTCTGCAGAACCGAGAGAATTTTTAGCGGATTAATGCCTTTCTCAATTTCTGCATTGAGAGCTTGCAGAGTTACTCTCGTGGTTTGTTTTGGTAGGCCACCTTCCTCTAGTTGGGTCATGACTTTTTTGAGATAGAGGTCTTGATCTTCGGTGAATTGTCGGCGATCTTTCATGGTCGCTTTGAGTATCCTCAGGATTTGCGTAGCACTATCCCGGCCACCTCGCATTTTCACATCAGGTAATTCTTCGGTAGTGGCGAACGTAAACGCTTTTTTGTTTTGCTCAAGCAAGCCGTAGAAACCCTTGTCTATTTTTTGCTGTTTTGCATCTTTTGTAGTTTCAAGAGTCTTGGCCGCAGTAATAAAATCTAGTTCTTGAGCGTCGGCGGATGTGGCTATGAAAAACTTCTGCACTTTGCCGCGACGGAAATATGTCACAAGATGGCCAGCATGAGCTTTATCAGTTTTAGCAGTTCGAGCTTTCTTGGGAAGGTGTTTAATTCGCTCGAAAGTATCTGGTTCTTTATCTCGGATATTTTTTATCACATGGAGATATTTTAGCTCGCTCTCTTCGCTTTCATCCTCGCCGGTGATAATTTCTTTGGAGGTAAGGCGGCTGAATAGCTCATGCGAGCCGATAGGTTCGTTCTCGGTAAGAAGATTCGCATCACCGCCAAGCAAGGAAAGGAAGGCATTAATCTTTGCTTCGGCCGCTTCACGGAGCTTGATCTGGTCGTTGGCTTGCTTGGTCGGAAAAAAGTTAAAAGTATAGATTTTATCAAATTTGGTATCAACACGATTAATGCGGCCAACTCTTTGCATCATGCGAGTCGGATTCCATGGGAGATCATAGTTTATGACTACATTGGAGCGGTGAAGGTTCACGCCTTCGGCTAGAATTTCGGTAGAGATAAGAATACGGTGGTCGTCTTTCGGAAATCTAGCTTTGGCATCGAAGTTTTCCGTGACCTGTTCCCGGACTAGTGCGCTTGAGCCACCGGTAAAACACAAGGTTTCATTCGGAAACTTGGCATCAATATTTTTAGCCAAATACTCCGCGGTCTCTTTTGATTCGGTAAAGATAATAAGCTTGTTCTTTTTAAGAACGGGGTTGGTCGAGAGCTTATCGAGAAACGCAAGAAGCTTGGGATCGCGGTTAACGCCAGACCACATCTCTTGTATCTCTTTAAGGATATCCAAATCGCTCTGCAAATCTTTCTTGAGGTCATCCTTGAAATCTTTGCTTGGTAGCCACTCGGCTTTGCCTTCGCTAATTAAAATTTCAACAGCCTCTTCGTTGTCATCGGCGAGGAGCTCAAAAATTTTATTGATATATTTCTTGCTTACATACACATTGCCCTTATCTACTTCGGACAAATATTGCTCGTAGGAATGGATGAACCGATTAATGGAATTTTGAAAAGCGTAGAAGCTACTCTCTAGCCGCTTGATAAGCAAAATTTTCATGAACTTACCCATGTTCCTCTGCGCTAACTCTTCCGGCTGAGTAACCTCGCCTTTGTAGTAAAGAATGGGAGTATAGCGAGCGTATTTGAATTTCTTAGCGACGAGCTCGATGGTTTTAGTAAATACAGAGTCTTCGGTTTCATTAAGCTCATAGAAAACTGGCTCTGGCTTTTCAACATCAGGAAATTTTAAATTTTGCTTTGCCAAATCTTCGGCAAAATATTTGCTGATTTCCGAACGAGTCCTGCGAACCATTAAGTACTTCAAAACTTTCTCTCTGATTTCTTTCGCATTTTCCTTAACGATTTTTATATAGTCAGCATAGTCTCTCTGGCGGTCAAGGTTTTTAAGCTTGCGCTCAAGACTTGCGAAAAATTTCTCAATGTCTGGCAGATTGGGGATTGTACTTTTTCGAGTCTTTTGAAAAAGCTTGATCTGGCTCAAAATGTCTTTCGGTGAATTGTTATAAGGAGTAGCGGTAACCAAAATGACTTTCTTCCCACGGCAGATTTCTGCCAGTTTTTCGTAAGTAGCGTTATTCTCCGTACGAAAACGATGAGATTCATCCACAAATACATGCTGATACTGCTCAACGCCGTCTTTGATGATTTTATCCAGCTCACCAATTGATCTGAATGTAGCCGGCACATTGAAATCTCTGAATACATTCGTCCATGATCCGGGGTTGGTCTTATCCAAAAGAATCGGCGGAGCGATGACGAGAATCCTACCCTCGTTCACGAGCTGACCAGCGAGCATTGCCGAAATATATGTTTTGCCAAGACCGACGACATCAGAGACAAAGACACCACCATATACATCAAGAATCTTTTTAGCATTGAGAACCGCCTGCTCCTGATATTCTAGTTTCTTAAACTCACTCGGTAAATATTTAAGGAACATCTCGTTATGTTGACTCAAATCGTCCTTAAAATATTCATATAGAAATTTTAGGTAAAGCTCATAGGGAGTAATCGTGTCGTTAAGCCACGTCTTTGTCCGGATCGTCTCGACATATTTTTGGCTGACATCAACAGAATCTTTCCAAAGCTCTTCGAATTTGGCCAAAGCAAAATCGTAGTCGGCTCTGTTTTTAAGTTCCACGTTAAATTCCAAGTTATCCATGAGGCCTGCTTGTGTGAAATTGCTTGAGCCGGTGATAACTCGGCCTTTATCTCGATCATTGTCGCCAAAAGTCATAATATAAACTTTGGCGTGTATTTTTTCCGATGGGTACGCCCGAATTTCCAGCTTGCCGTTTTTGATCCAGTCGATAAAGGTATAAATGCCACCTTCAGTTTTTTCGCTGTCTTCAGCTTCTTCCATTTCTTTCTCGACAATTTCGCCTAGTTTTTCTTTGGTTTCCGAACTTGAAAACTGCAAAGCCGACTGTTCAGCCGGTTTTGCTTTTTGCATCAAATCATAAGTCTGCGGATTGGTGCTGATGCCGATAAGAATTCTGACTTTTTTAGTTTTCTCAAGGGATTTATAAATCGCGTGGAAACCGCTGGCGTAGAAATAGCCAACTAAACAATCAAAGAATTTTGTGTCTTTGATGAGGACTTCAAATCTCTCTTTAAGATTTTGTCCTTTTTCGTTGGTGATAAATGTTAAGTCGGAATTGTTTGGCATAGTTTTATTTAATTAAATCCTCAATCGGCACGCCAAGTGCTTTTGCGAGTTTGGCAATTGTGGCCAAAGTCGGATTCGTCTTGCCGTTTTCGATATTGCTAATCATCGCCTTATCTATACCCGAAGTTTTAACAATATCACCTTGTGAAATGCCTTTTTCTGTCCTGATCCGTTTCAGGTTTTTACCTAACCTTTGTGCTTCGTCTTTCATTATTGATAGTATAGCGTGCCGTTGTGTTTTATGCTATCCATTGTGATATAATCCAACCATGCCAGCATACTTCCTATACGCGCGAAAAAGTACCGATGTTGAGGATAAGCAAGTCCTCTCCATCGAAGGTCAATTGGACGAACTTCGTTCGCTTGCGAAAAGCGAGGGTTTAGAAATTACGGCCGAATTTATAGAAAAGAGGACGGCAAAAATGCCCGGTCGTCCAATCTTTAACGATATGCTCCGGCGCATACAGACTGGCGAAGCACAAGGCATTATTTGTTGGAAATTAGACCGCTTGGCTCGCAATCCGGTGGACGGCGGACAGATCAGTTGGCTACTCCAACAGGGGACGATTCAGCGTATCCAAACGCACGACCGAAGCCATCTCTCAAACGACAATGTACTGATGATGTCGGTTGAGTTTGGAATGGCTAACCAATTCATACGCGACCTAAGCTCCAATACAAGCCGAGGGCTACATCATAAAGCACGACTTGGACAGTTTCCCGGTACTGCTCCCGTTGGCTATCTAAACGATGTACGGGCTAAAACTATTGTCGTTGATCGGAAGAAAGCGAAATTTATCAGAGCCGCCTTTGAGCTTTACGCTAAAGGCAACTCTCGTCTTGAAGATATCTCCAAGTTCCTTTTTGAAAACGGAGTTAAAAGTTTAAACGGCAACGCCATACACAAAGACCGAATAAGATTTATTCTCGTCAATCCTTTTTACTACGGACATTTCCGCTACGCTGGCGAAATGTATGAGGGCAAACATACGCCACTCATAGACAAGCAACTGTTTGATAAAGTTCAGATCGTCATTGTCCGTCGTGGACACCCAATGAGAAAAGATAAAGAACCAAAAGCATTTTGTGGCCTCTTGCGTTGCGGCGAGTGTGGTATGGGTATAACCGCCGAGGAGCAGAAAGGCCACACCTACTATCGCTGTACTAAAAAATCGGCGGCTCGTTGTTCTCAACCCTTTGTGAGAGAAGAAGTCCTCGCCGCCGACCTATCCGAAATACTGACGCATTACGCAATGCCGAGCGATTGGACGCAAGGGTTATTGGCTCTTGCAGACGAGGACGAGAAAGACAGCTCCAAGGCCACAGCGACCTTAGTTCACAGCTTACGGGAGCGAATAAGCGTCTTTAACGGCAAGATAGACCGCATTACCGACCTCTTTGTTGAGCAGGACATAGACCGAGAAACCTACCTCGCCAAGAAGCGAGGGCTTATGTCCGAAAAGAGATCGGTTGAGGAAGTTCTAGCCAAGTCGCAAAGAGGGGGAAGTCCGTGGCTCGAACCTATGCGAGAGTGGATAAAGGACGCTTCAACGCTTGATGAAATAGCAAAAGGAGACGACCTCCCCTCCAAAAAATCCTCTCTCCAGAAAATCTTCGGATCGAACCTCACTCTGCACGACAAAAAAGTCCGAGAAAATCCTTCTCCTGCATACG
>Ga0209515_10009796_pt1 | contig 10829 bp, 13 predicted proteins | sample Subgroupgradi54m_FD_187454 | JGI IMG/M metagenome (GOLD analysis project Ga0209515, IMG submission 187454) | Subsurface groundwater microbial communities from S. Glens Falls, New York, USA - GMW60B uncontaminated upgradient, 5.4 m (SPAdes)... ...
CAAAACACTGCGCAGGCTTTCTCGGATCCACAGTTTCCGGCGTATCAATTCCAATCAATCTCACCGTATCTTCTTTGTTATTTATTAAAACCTTAATCGTATCCCCGTCAACCACCCTCACAACTCTTGCTGTTTCTTTTGTGGTAGATACTTGATTATTTGTGTGCGAGGGCTGAACAACTTTGCTTTGTTTTAAATTAGAATTATTTAATAAAACAAAAACCCCTACTAAAATGACAAAAATTATATGAGGAAAAACTTTCCGATGTTTCATGTGCTACGGGACTAGGATTCGAACCTAGATAATGGGATTCAGAGTCCCATGTCCTACCATTAGACGATCCCGTAATGCTCAAATAGTTAATCTTCTTTTCAAATATGCTCTCCCAAATCCTGTTTTAAGTTGTTTTTCTCTTACTATAGCCGCTTGTTTATCTTTACACGCTTCATAATAGATTAGTTTTAAGGGTAATCTATGCTTAGTAGCTAAAACTAATCCGCGACTATGCCTCTGCACCCTTTGTTTTAAATTATCTGACCACCCAATATACAGCTTACCATCTTTTTTGCTTCTAAGAACATAAGTGTAATAAAACATTTTATCGACGACCCGCCTGCAACGCTTTGCGTAGCAATGCGGGCAGGTCCCGTAATTCAACCTCAATTCTACCATTCTTATGATACAATGTCGACATGTTGGTTGACAATATTAATTTAATTGTTAAAGCTGGAAATGGCGGGGATGGGGCTGCAACTTTCTTGCGAAACGAGATGACTGCCAAAGGCGGACCTGATGGCGGCAATGGGGGTAACGGCGGAAATATATATTTTCAAGGCTCAACCAACATCAATGATCTTAGGGAATTTAGATATAAGAAAAAAATCGAAGCCCAAGATGGAATTCCCGGCAAACACAAAAAATTATTTGGCAAAAATGCGCAGCATCTGACCATTTATTTGCCTTTGGGCACAAGAATAACTGATATTAATTCTGATAAGATTATTGAAATAATTAATACTACCCCAGTTCTTGTTGCGAAGGGCGGAAAAGGCGGACGAGGCAATACAGAATTTAAATCAGCTACAAATCAGGCTCCAAGATATGCTGAAAAAGGAACAATGGGGGAAGAAAAAAAATTACTTCTGGAGCTTAGGATAATTGCTGATGTTGGATTAATTGGACTGCCAAACGCCGGGAAAAGCAGTCTTTTGTCTGTTTTGACAAATGCCACTCCCAAAATCGGAGATTATCCATTTACAACTCTGGAGCCAAATATTGGAATTATGAATAAACACGCCATTGCAGATATTCCCGGACTTATCGAAGGAGCATCCAAAGGAAAAGGCTTGGGAGTTGAATTCCTACGACATATTGAGAAAACTAAAGTTTTGGTTCATTGCATAGACTCTTCCAATGAAAATGTTGAAAAAGCGTACTCAATAGTTCGAAATGAGTTTGAACAATATAATACCTCATTATTGGACAAGCCTGAAATTATTTTGTTTACCAAAACCGATCTTGTAGACGAAGAGACTATCAAAAAGAACATGAAAGTTCTCCGGAAAAAGGGAGATAAAGTTCTTGTATGTTCAATTTATAATCAAGAAAGTATCGATTCCCTAAAGCAAGCGCTTGAAAATATACTTAAGTAAATGACTACGAGGATTTTTTTTGTTAGACATGGACAGGTGGATAATCCGGATAAAGTTATGTATGGCAGACTTCCAGGATTTGCTTTGTCCTCAAAAGGAAAAAAACAAATTGCCAAAACCGCAAAGCTTCTCTCCAAGAAAAATGTAAGCGCCATTTATGCAAGCCCACTGCTTAGAACCAAACAAAGTGCAAAAATTATTGCTGATATTCTGCATTTGCCTATAAATTATTCCGAAGATATTTTGGAAGTCAAATCTTCCTTGCAAGGTCAAACTTTTTCTTATATTTCTGACCATTTCCCTAAATTAAATGTATATGCCTTTGCAAAAAATAATTTCTCAGATGAAACTATTGAGGATGTTGAGCAAAGAATGCAAGAATTCGCTGATAAAATAATTAAAAAATATAAAGGAAAGAATATCGTTGTTGTTGGACACGGAGATCCGATAATGATTATTAAAGCACAAAGAGAAGGGTTGCCTATGGAAATTGACTCCATCAGGCCAGTCAAAGGATATATACAGCCTGGTGAAATATATATGACAGAATTTAATTCTCGATGATTTTAACAAATTTTTCTGCGATATTTTCCCAACTTAATTTTTTTACTTTTTCCAAAACTTCGCTTCTTACTTCTTGATACTCATTTTTGTCTGTTAGTAAATGTTTTATTTTCTCTGATAACATTAATGGATTATTGGGAGATGTAACTAATAATGAATTTCTTTTGTCAAAAAGACCTGCAACTCCTGCAGTGTCTGCAACAATAACCGGAATTCCACAGGCCATTCCCTCCAATGCAACAATACCAAAAGATTCATAATGCGATGGTAAAACAACAATTTCAGACGCATTGTAATAGTTTGGCAATTCATTTTGATGCTTTCTTTCTATAAATTTTACCTCTGTTACAATATTTAATGATTTACTCAATTGTTCAAGTCTTTTCAGTTCTTTATGATTTTTTTCATTCCTCTTTCTAACAATTCCTCCCAAAATCCAAAGACATAGACGCATCTTAGGATTGTTGACTTTTAAGATTTTTATAGCATACAAGAGCACATCTATAGCTTTAAGTTGCTCTATTCGTCCAACATATAGAATAAGTTTGCAATCTTTATCTAAGTCAACAGCTTGTTTTGCTTTACTTTTGTCTTTCGGACTGAAAATTTTTAAATCAACTCCGGGAGTTACAACTGAAATTTTATTTTTGGGGCATCTATATAAAGACGTGAGATATTGGGCATCCTGAGTGCTGGTTGCGATAATCTTGTCTGCTTTTTTTGTAAACAATATTTCGTATTCAATTCTCTTCATATCTTCCCTTTCCGACTCATCCCTTGCAACAAGATTTTTCATAAGAGCCAATGTATGAAAAGTGACAAAAAGCGGGATTTTATATTTTTCCTTTATTTGCAAACCAATAATGCCGGATAGATAATAATGAGAATAAACCAGATCGTAGGTGACTTTACTTTTATTCATAAAGTTATACATATTGGTCAAGAATTCAGGAATATAGAGAATTAATTTCTTCTTTTCAATTTTTTCTTTTTTACCGGCAACAATATGTATAACGCGAAGATTGTCTTGGACATTAACGATTCTTTGATTTGCTCTGTCTTGGGAGCGGGTAAAAATATCTATTATGTATCCAATTTTTGCCAACTGTTTGCATAATTCAAGCACGTAAACATTTAATCCTCCTGTTTCCTCTCCCTCGCTATCCGACAAAGGACAAGTGTGATATGAGATAACCGCAATTTTCTTGTATTTCATAGACTTATATTATACAAGAAATGTTAACTTTATGCCTATAACTATTATTAAAATCGGCCACCGAAGAGAAATCTAGGGGTATATAGCTTGTACGCCTTGCCTATCACCGGTAGTAAGTGTATCTTTTTTAATTTCGCCTTTGGAGCCGTAGCCAAACATTGTGTTATCAACGTAAGCTGCGCTATAAGTATCGTCTAAACCCATCCAGTGGCCGGTTTCGTGCGTTAAGATATCTTGAGCATCATAAGAATTGCTATCAGTACAGGTATTGTTTGAAGCGTTCCAGAACCAAGGGTATTGCTTATTGAATATGGTGTCTTCTTCGGCAGCAAGTCCTGTGGATGGATAATACCAGGTGTAGGTTACTGCGAGAGCACTAGCAGAAGTCCTACCCCAAGCAATTATATTTTGTCCGTCAAATCTTGCTTTATTAGCTATAGTATCAAAAGCTGTTTTGGAAATAATGACCTTATTTCCAACTGCACTCATCCATTGGGTAAAAGCATTACCAGCGATGGTTGAAAGATTCCCAGAACCAACAGATGACGGAACGCTGCTGGGATTTAATGTGTATGTCCAACCTGTTGGTAAATGCCAGGGGGTTGCAGGAACAACAGCAGTTGAATCTGGATCTGGAAGATTACAAACTAATAAAGGCGATTGAGTTGGCGATGGCTTTCCTGGCTTTGGTTCGTGGACAAAGACGTGGACCCTTAACCCTGGGTGCACAGGGTCAGGATAATCGCCGTTTTTCTCTGGAATTGTGGAATTTGAACTTTGGGCAAAAACAGTTACGGAAAACGAAAAAACTAAAAGAAGTGAAAAAAGAATCCCCAATCCCCTTGTCATAATGTTTATATTACTACCGTCTCAGAGCGCTGTCAATGCCCCAAAATACTCCCCGTTACAAAATTACACCCTTCCAGGTGGTCTGGCTAGATACTTTTGCTCAGATGATTTTGGAAAAGATCTATTGACACATGAATTATATAGTACTAAAGTGAAGATGCTGTTGAAAAAAGTAAAGGGGGTGAGAGCGATGAATAAAAAGGATTTGATTGGCAAGGTTATCCACTACTACGACAAAATAGGAGTTGCAGTAGTAAAACTTGAAAAGACTTTAAAAGTGGAGGATAAAGTTAAATTTACAAAAGGAGACAAGTCTTTTGAGCAAATTATAGAATCAATGCAGCTTGAGCATAAGCCGGTGACTTCGGGGAAAAAGGGCGAGGAGGTAGCTATTAAGGTTCAGGAGATTGTAAAGAGCGGAACGGCAATTTACAAAAGTTGACTTTGGGAGTGATTTTTAGTATAATACGGTTTATAAGTCTAGCAGACCTGATCCCTCGGGATTTGAAGAAATAAATCTGCTTAATTTTGAAAAGTTCTGATTAGGCTCGCATCTTTTCCCCTACTCATAGCTTCAATTTATGAATAAACGAAGATTTAATAATCCTGGAGGTTCAAGAAAAAGCTTTGGAAGAGGTTTCCAGAGGGGTTTTAGAAAATTTCCTCAGAGAATAATGCCCAATAGCGAATTAATCGCTGCAATCCAAGCTACTAAAGCTGTTAATGAGATAAGAGAGAGCCAACCTGAAGTTGAATATGTCTCGACAAATAAATTTGAGGATTTTAAAATCTCGCCCCAAGTTTTGGAGAATATTAAACTCAAGGGTTATACAACTCCTACCCCAATTCAAGATCAAGTAATGGCCCAAATAATTGAAGGCCGAGACGTTATTGGTATTGCTAACACAGGAACCGGTAAAACTGCTGCTTTTTTGATTCCTTTGGTTGACAAAGTTTTTAGAAACAAATTGGAAAGAGTGTTAATCGTTGCTCCAACTCACGAATTGGTGCTTCAAATTCATGATGAATTGCGCGGATTTGCTAGAGGCTTAGGAATTTACACTGCGCTTTGCATAGGAGGGGCAAATATGGGCAAACAGATCTCACAACTCAGACAAAAACCTCACTTTGTAATAGGAACACCCGGAAGATTAAAAGATCTTATTGAAACTAGAATTCTTCAGCTCTCAGAATTTCACAATGTTGTTTTGGATGAAGCAGACCGCATGGTTGATATTGGTTTTATCAGAGACATTAAGTATTTTATCTCTCTTATGCCTCCTATTCGTCAGTCACTTTTCTTCTCAGCAACTATATCCGGAAAAGTAAAAGAAATTTTGCAAACATTTGTCCGCAATCCTATTACAGTGTCTGTTAAGAAACAAGAAACTGCAGAAAATATTGAGCAGGATATTATAAGAATTCAACCCGGATACAATAAAGTTGACAAATTACATGATCTTTTAAGACAACCCGGATTTGAAAAAGTTCTTATTTTTGGGAGGACTAAATGGGGCGTGCAAAAATTAACAGAAGAATTGATTAGACGCGGTTTTAAAGCAGGAGCAATTCATGGAAACAAAAGACAAAACCAAAGACAAAAAATTTTGGATGCATTTAAGAATAATGAGATTCAAATACTTTTAGGAACAGATGTTGCCTCCCGAGGGTTGGATATTCCGAATGTAAGTCATGTGATTAATTATGATATGCCGGAATCATACGAGGTATATATTCATAGAATTGGAAGAACAGGAAGAGTAGACAAAAAAGGAACCGCACTAACATTCATCGAAGGCTTATAATGAAAGTGTGAAATACATCGTTTATATTCTTCGCACATCTTCAAACACTTTTTACACAGGACAAACAAATAATTTAGATAAAAGATTAAAAGAGCACAAAAATAAAACCAGTAAATCCGCAAAATACATGCGGAGCTTTAAATCATTTAAATTAGTTTACAGCGAAACTCGATCTACTCTCTCGCAGGCTTTGAAACGGGAAGTTGAATTAAAAAAATTATCCCATGCACAAAAAGAAGCTTTAATTAAGGGTGCAAATTGAAATTGCTGTTGAGTTGTTGATTAAATATATTTATAAATCCTAGGGTAAACCAAACGGTTATTGCTGTAGAAATTATTGTCAGAAAAATTGCGATAAAACCAATCATTCTTGATTTTTCCGAACCTTGTTTTAAATATTTTATTCCTGGCCAAAGTCCCAAAGGCGGAAGAAAGAAACTCAAAAAATAAACAAATATCTGTCTTCCAACAGTTGTTGATGGCAAGGGATCATCCATACACTAAATTGTGCTGTTCTTTTCAGCTTTTGTCAATAAAGGAACCTCCTAAGTCTGTTATACTATATGAGTGAACTGGTTGAAGAATTACAAGTACAAAGGTCTAACTCTTATTGCTATAAGCATCATACTTACAATTTTTTTATCCAAATATAATTTTCTAAACGAAGGTCTTTTTAACCTCAGACACACCCCCTTTCTTGGCTCATTTATTGCCGGCATCTTATATGTCTCGGCTTCCACTGCCGCACTTGGAATATTAATGCTTTCGGATTTAGCAAAAACATTGTCCCCCATAGAAATAGCTATAATTGCAGGATTAGGCGGAGTTGTTGCGGATTTTGTACTTTTTCGTTTTTTCAAAGGTGATTTAATTGCGGAGATTACACCTATTTATAATAAATTGGGGGGCAAACATCTGACCCGCCTAATGTATCATAAATATTTTAGGTGGAGTCTGCCTGTAATTGGCGCAATTATTATCGCGTCCCCTTTCCCAGATGAACTTGGAATAAGCCTGATGGGATTAACCCGCATAAAAAACTATCAATTTGTTATATTGTCCTTAGTTCTTGACATAACAGGGGTATTTCTCCTAGTCTCCGCTTTTTCTTTAATAAAATAACTTTAATATGTAAGGGGTAAATATTATAGAGCCAATAATTACAGAGCCTACTGTTGCTACCAAAACCATTCCCGCGGCAACATCTTTTGCTATTTTTGCCTCTTTTTTGTGTTCGTTAGTAATAAGATTAACCATTTCTTCCAATGAAGTGTTTATCATTTCAGATAAAATTACAAGCAAAATAGCTATTACCAGAATTACCATCTCCAAAGACGTAACATGAAAGAATAAGCCTAATAAACCAACCAACATAGCTACAAAAAAAGCTATGCGCAAGTTGCGGTTATATTTTAATGCATGCCAAATACCCTCTAATGCATATCTGAAAGAACTCAACAAAGACTTACCGTAATCCATATTTCAATTATAAATCATTCCTAAAAGAAATTGCTTGCTAATAGCATACACGATCAATGTTATCACGATCCCCAAAGCACTTCCAATTACAGTTTCTAAGGGTGTGTGTTCTTTCATCTTAATTCTGGCCCACGCAAGAAGAGGAATAAGAGAAAGCAGGAAAAAAAAGTATCCTTTATAAACAATTCCTATAAATAGGATCACAGACGTAGCGGTTGCCAAATGTATGCTTGCCTTAATCCATTTGTTAATAATTACTATAGCTATTAACCCTAAAATAATTGCAAAAAATCCTATGAAAAGAACTTTTGGGCCATCAAGAATATAGAGCGATAAGACATAGCAAAATGCAGCAAATGCGCAAAATGAAAAAAGAAGCGGTCGCTGTTCTCTTTTGGAAACATCAAAATTAGAAAAAACTCCCAACAATACTCCTATAACTACAAAAATGGCAACAGCGAGAATAAAAGCGTAGGAAAATACAGTCCATTTTAAAGCATAAGAATAATCCTTAGTAAATCTCGCAACCAAAATAAAAGGAATGGGAAGCAAAATAAATACCGGACCTAAGAAAAAAGATATAGCTTTCGCAAAATCCATCATAAATTAATAGCGGACTTAATTCTTCCTAGAGTTTTTTGCTTTCCTAAAATCTCTAAAGATTCCGGGAGGGGTAAGCCAGTCTCAAAGCCTGTTATAATTTTGTATAAAATATTTCCTTTAATTTTATTCTCTTTTAATACCTCTTTCATGCCAGCAAGAATTGTTGCTTTATTCCAATTCTTAATTGCAGAGAAGTTTTCAAGAAGAGACTTCGCAATATTTTTTTCATCCGTTGATAATTCCGGCGCTTTATAAACAACTAGATTTTCAAATTCCCTAAGTGTTTTCATCCTAGTTTTTGCAAGGCCAAGAATTAGATCCATAGCCTTTGCATTATCTTTTATAAACGACATCATTTCCTTATCATCTTTATAAAAATCTGTAAGTATGGTTTTTAAGGTTTTATCATCCATCATGCGGATATATTCTCCATTCATCCATGTTAGTTTTTGTAAATCAAAAACTGGGGCAACTGTACCTACATCTTTCAAATCAAAAGCATCTATGAATTCCGAGAGAGAAATCAACTCCTTTTCTTTTGGGTGGCTCCAGCCTAAAAGTCCCATAAAATTTAGCAGTGCTTCTTTCAGATACCCATCGTTTCTCAAATCCAATACGGATTTTGCACCATGACGCTTTGATAATTTTGTTTTATCAGGACCAAGAATAATCGGAAGATGTGCAAAATTAGGATGAACCCAACCAAAAGCTTTATACAACTGAATATGTTTTGGGGTTGAAGAAATAAATTCTTCCCCGCGAATTACATCGGTAATCTCCATTAAATGGTCATCAATTACATTTGCAAAATTATACGTTGGAAACCCATCAGACTTAAGAATTACAAAATCTTCTTGAGTTTCATTTTTAAATGAGATATGTTTTTTTCCAATTAAATCATCCCAAGCAGTTTCTCCTACTTTTGGCATTTTAAAACGAATCGCTTCCCCATCTTTATATGCCAGATCCTTTTCCAATAATTGTTCCGCGTGTTTTTTATAAATTTCAACCCGTTCTGATTGCTTATATTTTTCATCCCATATAATACCAAGCCACTGCAGAATTTCGTAAATTGCTTTTTCTGCGCCAATAACAAGCCTTGCTCTATCCGTGTCTTCAATCCGAACAATAAATTTGCCCTTATTGTGTTTTGCAAATAAATAATTGAAGTAGGCCGTCCTTGTATTTCCGATGTGCGGAATGCCTGTAGGACTGGGTGCAATTCTAACTCTTACCATAGATGTGATGTATTGATTGTACTTGAATTTTTCTTTATACTCAAGGTACGTGCATGAAACTGCACGTACCAAGATGTGCCTACTTTAAATAAAGCCAAGAAAGAAACGCAAATAATTCTAAGATGGGCGGGAATATTTCTTTTTATAATTTTTCTTTTTTTGCTCGGAACAAGATTTCTAGCCTTTATTAAAGACGTTTTGACCCCACCGCCACCTCCCCAAGCATCTTTTGGCAAATTGCCTGCAATTTCCTTCCCAAATCAGCAAAAAGAAAATATTACTTATTCTCTTAATACGCTTTCCGGATTTCTTCCAAATTTTTCCGACCGAGCAAAAGTATACAAAATAAGTACCAATCCGCCTACCCTGTTAGCGCTTGATAAAACGCGGGGAAAAGTTTCTAAAGTTGGTTTTAGCTCCAACGAAACAAGAATTGCAGAAGATGTATACCAATGGACAAATCCGAAATCCCCTCTTCAAAAAAGATTAACAATAAATATTTTCTCCGCTGATTTTACTCTTTCCGGAGCTTATTTAATAACACCAGACTTGCAAACTTTGGGAAGTGTTGAGGAAAAAAATAACGCAATTGAGATCGCTCAATCATTTCTAATGCAGATGTCCTTATTCACAGACGACTTGGATAGAGAGAAGACAAAAGCAACTCTTTATTCAATAGAAAAAGGCACGCTTATCCCTACATCAAAATTTTCAGATGCGAAAATTGTAAGGGTTGATTTTTTTCAAAAAGATTTAGAGAAGATGCCAATTTATTATGAAAAAGGCGTTGGCTCTACTATAAATTTTCTTGTTGGGAAAGAAGGGCGGGAGCTTGAAGTAGTAGATGCGCGCTACTTTCATAAAAATATTTCCCAAGAATCCTCAACTTATGCAATAAAACCCGTGTCCCTTGCCTTCTTGGAGCTAAAAGACGGAAAAGGATATATTGCATCTCATGATCCAAATATGGTTGAGGTTACTATTAAAAAAGTTACACTGGGATATTATATAGGCGAACTGGAACAAGAATTTCTAATGCCAGTTGTTGTATTTGAGGGGGATAACGATTTTGCAGCTTACGTATCTGCTGTTAAGGGTGAGTGGATAAATAATTAATATTCCCCGAAATTAAGTATAAAAGTTTGCTTGTGTCCCAAAATCTGTCTTGACTATCCATGACTACAATAATAAGAGTATGTTCCTTATTGTCGCTGTCAACTTCTTTTTTTGAAGTAACCAAAACTTGCCCCGCTTCGTTGGTATGGCCTGTTTTAACACCGTTCACTCCGCTAACTCCTAAAAGCTTATTAAGATTCTTAAGTAAGTATTTATTTTCGCCCGTAATGTCTGATATCTCTTTAGTTTTTGTTGCAACAACTTTCGCAAATATTTCATTTGCTAGAGCAACTGAAGATAGCCTTG
>Ga0209515_10009799_pt1 | contig 10828 bp, 8 predicted proteins | sample Subgroupgradi54m_FD_187454 | JGI IMG/M metagenome (GOLD analysis project Ga0209515, IMG submission 187454) | Subsurface groundwater microbial communities from S. Glens Falls, New York, USA - GMW60B uncontaminated upgradient, 5.4 m (SPAdes)... ...
CTTTAACTATGAACATTACACTGCTATCAATATGGTCGGAAAAGTCAATGTGCCAATATTTATTACCTCGGCCATTCATGACCAAGTTGTAAATTCAAATGATGCAAAATATTTATTTGACAATGCTAATAATCCAAAAGAGTTTTGGCAAGCTGCAACAACTCACGGCATTTTTAAAGATAATCCCAAAGAATTTCAGAAGAAAGTACTAACCTTTTTATCAAAACATATTTAGGATCAAGCTCTTTTATCTAACAAAAAGCTTCTTCGCTAACTACGCTAAACTTCAAGCCCCTCTACTTGACAATCTTCAAATAACTCTCCATCATATAAAATGAATAAGCTTCAATCTTTTGAAAGATTGAAGCTTATTCAGAAAAGTTATTTCCAAAGCTAACCGCCCTAACCCCCGTCCCCCTTTTAAATTCCATCTTCCAGCGCTTTCTCTTCTGTTGCCCCCAAAGAAATTTTGTGATATGGTATTTATGGTAGGAATAAATTCTAAAGCGACCGGACCGTTTTTTATGGGGTGTATTTGAAAGACTGGGCAATTTTATCCAAATCGGAGAAAAGAGGTGGAGAGTTGGTGAAGATAGAATAAACAGTCCAAGGTGCTGCATAAATAAAATAGTGCATCTTCCCATTTATAATTCCTTTAACTGCTGGTAGAGTATTAATACTAACATTTTCCTTATTTGAAATGATAAGATGATTTAGATTACTAAGATTCTCCAAATGCTCTTCCAGAGTCTCAAAGTTCGTTCCGCTTCTATCTATATAAATTTCACCTTTAGCATTTTTTACAGTAATTGTAGGCAAATTTTCTTTAATTTGAAATTTTGATGGAACATCAATGGAAAATTTCATCGCTTTTGATTTGTAAATTTGATTGGATGTTGATTGATTGTTAGAAGTATTTTTATAAAGGTTTCCCGAACTAACTACCATATAAATTGCGCCGACAAAAATGGCTACAATAATTACGACTATAAAACTCAGAAATTTATTTTCTCTTTTTTTACTCATTTTAGTAACTATATTTTAGCGTACCCTTTTCTGTTGTTATTTGCAATAGAGTTAATCCTTTTCTTATTTCTTTTACTTTTTCTTGACCGTTAACTCTTGTGGTAATAATGCTTTGGTTTTTCTTGCTGTCGTATTTTATCTTTATTTTTATTTCATCTTTAATTTCAAACTTCTGCTCTAACTCTCTTATGCTATCTCTATCTTTCTCAAGGCTGTATTCAGCATGTAATTTATTTTTATCTAAAGCAATAACAGCATTATTGTTGTAGGTTAATGATTCTAGGCTAAGTTTTGCTTCTTTGCCGTGTTCCCTGTCTCTGCTAATAAGAGTTAAATAATTCCCAGCCTTATCAGTTATGACAAATTGGTCTTTGTTTTTCTCAAGGCTTGTTTGGTTTACCATTGCATAGCCAGAATTATCTATACCAGAGACTACTAAATCTTTCGTATTTGTGTCAAATTGGATTTTTGCTTCTGGCGGAGTCTTGTCTATATCAAATTCTACAGATTTTATAGACTCTATGTTTTCGTCATTATCAACAGAGTAAAATTCTATTTTGTGATGCCCTTGTGTGGTAAATACTAATGGAGTTTTGTAAGTTTCCCAATCTTTACCATCTATTTTATAAAGACTGTAGTCAACCCCTAAGCCATTTGCATTGTCTTGTGCTGCTAAAGTTAACACAACATCAGATCTAAACCAATTTGGTTGTCCTTGTTGCCCAGAAACTGTTGCAGTTGTTGTTGGCGGTATAGTGTCCTTTCTTTCTCCCAAAAGCGCAAAATGAGTTAAGTGATTTATACTAGCAATTCCAGTCTTATTAATAAGATCAATAATGGTTGGCTCTTTATTCCAAGTCTGTCCGTCGCTGCTTGAATAAATAGAAATCGTATCGGTTTTAAGATTAGTGATATCAAAGGAACTAAAATCAACATTTAAAATAAAAGATTTATCAAAACTGGTCATAGCATGTCCCAAGAAATCCAAAGCATTTACAATAATAGTGGAACCAATCGATCTTAAATTGCCTAAAGTTTTAACAACGGGACTGGCTAAGATGTTAATATTTAAGCTTTGATTTGTAGCGCCATTTGGAAACGTAAGGCTGTATCGCCCAGTCTGAAATATCCCGCCATTTGAGGTAAGAGCTGCGTCAAGATTATCAATTTTTTTCTTCCATAAATAATAGCTTTTGTTCCCTGTTCGGTTTTGCCCATTATAGAAAAATGAATATGCTGGCCAAGGATCAGGAGCTTTTGACTGCCAGCCAAACGGATCTGTTACTCCATCAGGAATATTGTCCTCAAAATTCCCGTCTTTATTTTTATCTTCAAAAACTCCAAAATGAATATGCGCACCTGTATCCCCCGCTGGATTTACATTCCCGGTTGCGCCAACTTTTCCAATTTGCTGATGCGCATTTACATGAATTTTTTCGCCCGGTACAGTGGTAATTAAACCGTCATATTGCAAATGAAGATATCGTGTCTGGTATCCGTTCTGGTGATCTATCAAAATCATATTGCCGCAAGCAGAGCAGGAATTACTGTATGTTGCAATACCTCCTGCTGCAGCAAGAACAGGATCACCAATATTAACTTTAGCCAATCTAGAGTAATCGTATCCATCATGCGACGAATAGGCTAAATCTAATCTTTCTTCTCCTCCTCTGAAAAATATTAATGAATTATTTTTTTCAACAGGTTCCGCTAATCCGCTGCTCAACAAAGGGTATTCGTGATCAAAGTATGAATTTATTGACAACGCTGCGTCGCTAAATGATAATCCTTTTCCTTGGTAATCCCATGGCAAATCCAAAAACGGCGCCGGTCCAGGGATAGGAGTAGGTGTGGGAGTAGGGGTTGGTGTCGGCGTCGGAGTAGGCGTCGGGGTTGGAGTTGGATCAACAGAAATATATACAAGGTATATCGGACCTATTGTTTTTACTCCCCCACACCAATCAAGAATAGCTACCAAATATGTATTGAACAAAGGCTCACGAAGATAAGAAATATCTTGAGGAGGAAGAGGTTTTATATTAGTGTCTTTACATAAAGGAGTATATGTATTAAAAGTGACAGTTTTAAAAAAATTATATATCAATAATGAATCAGCAACTTGAATATCCCCCGTACCATCTGGGTTTGAACTAATAATTAGCTTGTCGCCCTGTTTAAAATTAAGAACTTGTATATATTTTTGAAATTGAGACGTTCCGTTACCTGTTGATGAACTATTAAGAGTAATTCCTCCCGTTACAAGGTAGGGGGTTGTGGAGGCGGAGGCGAAAGGAACAAAAAAGAGTGCGAAAAAACTAAATAAGATAAAAATAAAAAGACTACGGGCAAATAATTTCACTATTTAAAATGTAATGGAAAATGTTAAGACATGCAAGAGACAAAAAACTACAAGGGAACATTTTTTCTTCTTGATCTTTCATGTTTAGAACCTGCTTCTGCTTGACAACTCCAAAATAATCCCTCATCATAAACATGAACTTACTTTAATCTTTTGAAAGATTGAAACTTATTCATCTCATCGTATGACTCAAGTATCTAAAAGGTATTTGCATAAAAAGGTTGAGGAGAGAATTCTTGATTTATTCTGGACTTCACTATCTTCTCTTTCAACAAAGCAAAAAGTTGCCCTATTTCTAAACGATCTTTTAACCCGAACAGAAAAAACTATGCTATCAAAACGTTTGGCAATTGCCTTTATGCTTATGAAGGGACAAGATTATCCAACCATTAACGATCGACTCAAAGTTAGCGACGCCACTATCTGGAATGTTAAAACCAGTCTTACGCTTGGAGGTAAGGGCTATAAAATGGCTATTGAACAAATTATGAGCAAAGAAAGATGGGAAAAGTTTTGGCAAGATCTTGATAATCTCTTTCAAGAGATTCTTCCGCCACGTTATGGAACAGATTGGAAAGAAGCTCGACGTAAGCAATGGGAAAAGCGCAGACAACAAGAAAAAGAAAAGCCATTCTGAACTGACTATGATGTTTTGAAAGATTGAAGTTAATTCAACTTTTATAATTGGTTTTCTGTAATGTGCTACAATAAAGTTCATGGAAAATCAGCTGCCTACTATCTTAGTTGTTATTCTGAGTTTTATAATTGTTTTCTTCCTGATTAACAAAAAACTTTCTGATCTGCAAAAGAACAAACCGGATCAAACACTTCTTGAATGGCTAAAAAGCATGGAATCGTCTTTACACCTCTCCTCAACGAACATGGTCAAAACTTTACAGGAAAATTCAAGGCAACTTAATGAACGTTTGGATAGAGCGGCAATTGTTATTCGAGATGTCGGAAAAGAAGTTGGACAAATGAGTGAAATTGGACGAAGTATGAAAGACCTTCAAGATTTTTTAAAAAGCCCTAAACTTCGCGGAAATATTGGAGAACAAGTTTTGAAAGATCTAATTTCTCAGATGTTCCCTAAAAACAGTTTTCATTTACAATATCAGTTTAAATCAGGAGAAAGGGTAGATGCTGCAATTCAAACAGATGCGGGAATTTTGCCAATTGATTCAAAGTTTCCAATGGAAAATTTTCAGAAAATGAGTAAAGCGGAAAATAATATTGACAAGAACTTGTTTCAAAAAGAATTTGCAAAAGATATTAAAAAACATATTGCCTCTATTGCCAAGAAATACATTCTGCCTGAAGAAGGAACAATGGATTTTGCTTTAATGTATGTACCAAGCGAATCTGTATATTATGAATTGGTTAATATGTTAGATATCATGGACTTTGCCAAACAGTCACGAGTGTATGTTGTCTCCCCTACTACTCTTTATGCGCATCTTCAGACAATTCTTTTATCATATGAAGGCAAAAAAATAGAAAGCAGATCTAGAGATCTTTTTAAAATGCTTCGGGCGCTGCAAGTTGATTTTAATAAAGTTGAAGAAAACATGGTGGTATTGGGAAAACATATTAATAATGCTTCTTCTCAATTCGCCAATGTAAATATGGGTTTTAATCAAATTGGCCAAAAAATTAATTCAACAAAAAGTCTTCCCTAGTATCCTTCAAAGTCCTCAATGAAAATCCTATCATTGATAACTCCTGTCTTAGATGCTACTTCTTCCAAATCTGAAACTCCGCTTGGAGAACCTGCAATAAAATATGCATGCTTATTAATGTTCTTTATATGCTTTTTAATAAATTCACCATTAATCCTCTTTAAAGTATAAACGACTTTAATATTTGGATTAGACTTTGAAATTGCCAATAATTCCGACAAAAACAAAAAATCTTCTTTCTTGGAAAATGAAACGATTAGGGTAATTGGAATTTTAAGATTTTTTTGGCTCACATATTTTATGATACTTCGGAAAGGAGTTATCCCAATTCCAAGAGCTAAAAAAACGTAGGATACTCTTTTCGTTTCATTCAAAACTAAACCTCCGGATGGACCATAAAATTTAACGGAAGTATGACTCTTAAGATTAAAAAGAGTTTTTTTAAAGAGGCTTTTTCCTTTTTTTGTTGTAATTAAAAGATAGTCTTTCTCCAAAGGCGAAGAGGATATGGTAAACATTCTGGAATTTCCCCGTCCTTTTTCATTTCTAACAGATAAATATAAATGAATATACTGGCCGGCTAAAAAGTTAAGGTTAAGGCTCTTTCTATCAAAATAAAAAGCAAAAACATCTCTTGATATCTTTTCTTTTTTAATAAAGTTTAAATGAAAATATTTTGCTGAATTTTTCATCTTTGTTTGTTATACTGGATTATACCAAACGGTAAGGGGGCGTGCCCCCCGAAGCCTTGGCGAAGGGGGGTGAAAAAATGAATAGTAAACTTTTATTAATAATTATCGCCTTAATCGTTGTGTTCGGAGCTTTTATTTTCTTAGGAAATAAAAAAACTAGCACGCCTTCATCAACCAACCAGCCTGACTCAATGAAATCCGAAGTATCAACAACACCAGCTGCAATGGAAGCAAACAGTCAAGTTACAAATGTTATCTTGGGAGATGCTGGTTTTGTGCCTAAAGATATTGCTGTCAAAGCAGGAACAACAGTGGTTTGGATAAACAAAAGCGGGAAAGCCGCAACTGTTAATTCCGATGATCATCCGACTCACCGATTGTACCCATTTTTAAATCTTGGAGAATTTCCTAACAGTTCGTCTCTCCAAGTTGTATTTGATAAAGCGGGAAAGTATGGCTATCACAATCACAACAACGCAAGTGAGACAGGAACTGTAACAGTTGAGTAAAAAGGAGGAAATTAATTTGAAGTTCTTAGTATTAAAGAGTGTTTTTTGTGCTAAAATAGCCACATGATCCGTTCGACAAGCTCAGGATCATAGTGAGGTATTCGAACTATGGCGGACAAGAAGATCTTAAATCTTCAGCAAGCAAAAGCTGTAAAACACTTAAAAGGTCCACTTCTAATTATTGCGGGTGCAGGAACTGGAAAAACTACTGTAATAACCGAGAGGATAAAGCACTTAATTCTTAAAGAAAGTATTCTTCCCTCTCAAATTTTGGCTTTAACTTTTACAGATAAAGCGGCCAGAGAAATGGAAGAACGAGTTGACGTAGCAATGCCATATGGATATACACAGATGTGGATATCAACCTTTCATGCGTTCTGCGATAGAGTTTTGCGAAGTGAAGCAATTCATATTGGCTTGAATCCAAGTTACAAACTACTCACCGAAGCAGAATCTATTCTCTTTTTACGAAAAAATCTTTTTAAGTTTAACCTCAAGTATTTTAGACCTTTAGGAAACCCAAATAAGTTTTTAGAGGGAATGCTTCAACACTTCAGCAGACTTAAAGATGAAGATGTATCGCCCAAAGAATATCTTCTTTGGGCCAAAAAATCTCGACCAAAGGACGGTCGACCTCCGGACGAAAAAATCAGAAATCTTGAACTTGCAAATGCATTTAAAACCTATGAGGAATTAAAAATAAAAGAAGGAGCCATGGATTTTTCGGATTTGATTTCTAATACCCTAAACCTTTTTAGGGAAAGAAAAAACATCTTAACAATTTATCAAGAACAATTCCAACATATTCTGGTTGATGAATTCCAGGATACAAATTTTTCCCAAAATGAATTGTCAATTCTTTTGGTTGGAAAGGAAAAAAATATTACGGTCGTAGGAGATGACGATCAGGCTATCTATCGTTGGAGAGGGGCTGCAATTTCCAATATGATTCAATTTAGGAAACATTTTCCCAAAGCGAAAATTATCACATTAACTCAAAACTATCGTTCGACAAAGGAAATTTTAAAAACTTCTTATGAAGTAATTCAGAACAATAATCCTGATCGGTTGGAGGCAAAAGAAAAGATTAGCAAAAAATTAATTTCTGTAAGAAATATACAGGGAGAAAAAATTGAATTCTTGTTTGGGGAACGGGTTGAAGACGAAGCGGAACAGGTTGCAAAGAAAATACAAGATATTGTCGAAAATGAAAAACTCAACTATAAAGACATTGCAATTTTGGTGCGTGCAAATGATCATTCAATGCCTTTTGTACGCGCACTTGAACGGGACTCTATTCCCTATCAATTTTTGGGCCCTGGGCAATTATTTCAACAAGAGGAAATAAAAGATCTAATTGCTTATTTAAAAGTTCTTTATAATTTCGAAGACTCAGCATCCCTATACCGCGTACTAAATATGCCTATATTTCAACTCCAGGCGCGGGACATTGCTGCCGCACTTAATTTTGCAAAGAGAAAAAACCTAAGTCTTTTTGAAGCATTGGAGCAAATCGAAGAAACATTCTTAACAGAAGACGTGAAGAAAAAGGTTGGATCGTTTGTTGAGATGATACTAAAACACCTGAAACGTACTCCTAAAGATACAGGTGGACAAATCCTTTACTATTTCTTAGAAGACTCAGGTCTTTTAAAAAAATTTATAAACGCCAAAACTCAGGCAGAGGAAAAAAAATCTCAAAATATAGCCAAATTTTTTGACAAATTAAAAACTTACGAGGTAGAACATGATGACTCATCTGTTTTTGCCATAATTGATTGGATAGATTTGTCGATGCAAATGGGAGAGAGTCCTTTGGCATCCAATATCGACTGGAATGATAATAATGCTGTTAATATTTTAACAATTCATTCCAGTAAAGGCCTTGAATTTCCTTGTGTTTTTGTTACGAATTTAATAGTTGGTCGCTTTCCAACTAGAGAGAGAAAAGAACAAATCCCCATTCCTCAAGACTTAATAAAAGAAATACTACCAACAGGAGACTATCATATCCAGGAAGAACGAAGACTCTTTTATGTAGCTCTAACTCGGGCAAGAGATTTTCTTTTTTTAACAGCTGCTCATTTTTATGGAGAGGGGAAAAGAGAACGAAAAATATCTCCTTTCGTGTATGAATCAGTAGGCGAAAAACTGATACTTGAAAAAACAAAAAAAGAGAATCTAACAAAATCTCAACTTTCTCTCTTCGAGTGGAATAAATTAGAATCTATAAAAATTGAAAGACCCATTATCTCTCTTCCAGTCACTTATTTATCCTATTCTCAAATTCAAACTTTTGAAATATGTCCCTTACATTATAAACTAAAATATCTTCTAAAAATTCCTACCCGCCAAAGCGCTGCACAAAGTTTTGGAACAAGTCTTCATGCAACACTAAGAGATTTTTACCAACAAGTCTTAAGAGGGGAGGAACTAAAACCCCAAGATGCTCTTTCTCTTTTGAATTCCAACTGGATTAATGAGGGATATAGTAGCAAGGATCATGAAAAAGAAGCCTTGGAAAAAGCCAGAAAAACTATTTTAGGGTACATTGAGGAAAATAAAGATTCTAGTTTTCCTCTTGCTCTTGAATTGCCTTTTAAATTTAGTTTGGGACAATTACAAATTGGAGGAAGAATAGATAGGATTGATAAATTAAAAAACAATCAAATTGAAATTTTGGACTACAAAACTGGCAGTAATATTCCCGACCAAAAAGCACTAAGCAACAATCCTCAGCTCACTACTTATGCGCTTGCCGCAACTATGGTTAAAGACCAACTATTAAATAAAAAGCCTGAAGAGGTAATTCTTTCTTTATATTATCTTGAAGAAAGAAAAAAGTTTACTACGACTCGAACCAAAGAACAGCTGGAAGAAGCAAAGGAGTGGCTTTTAGCAAAAGCTCAAGAGATTGCGACTAGTGACTTTGTATGTAGCAGGTCTTCTTTGTGTGCTAAGTGTGAATACAAGATTCTTTGTTCAGCCTAGGGATTAAAATGCTCTAGGAAGAGAATAAGCCAGATTCTGTTCTACCCCGATTAAATCGGGGTTCATCCGTAATCTATCTCGTTTGTGATAATTAGTCACATACGCCACTTTTTAGGTGATGCCTTTCTTTGATGCTCCCGTAAAGATGGTCAAGCGCATCGTTCGAAAGTTGCAGCAGGTAGGATTGTCGCGTTTCACTCCCGCTCGTCTCTGTTACTCTCAAGTTTTGTTAATTCAAAACTTGTTTTAACTGCACATGCGGGTAAACAGTTAAACACTAGCGCTTTCGCGTCGGGGCTTACGCCCCATCCCCGTCTTTACCCCGCACCATAATGGTGCGAGGGTTTACGCCTGTCTGGACTTTCCTCCCGCCCGCAACTGCGTAGCTGTTGGCGGGTAACGGATCTTCTTCCTAGAGCAGGTGTATTCTATTACATCTGCAACTTAAAAACAAGTGCAAGTGTAAACGCACAATTATTTATCTTACTGCTTTTTTAAGCGTCTTGCCCGGAGTAAAACCAGGTGCTTTTCTGGCTGCTATAGTTATTTTCTCCCCAGTCTTTGGGTTACGACCGACTCTTTCAACTCTTTTACGAACAGAAAAAGTTCCAAATCCTGTAATAACTACTTTTTCTCCTCGTTTCAAAGAATCCCTAATGGAGTTTATAACACCTTGAACAGCATCTCTTGATGCTTTATTTGTTAAATTTGCTTTTTTAGCAACGACTTCTATTAATTCTCTTTTTGTCAAATTTATTCACCACCAATCTGGGCAAAAGATTATTTGATTAGGTTAAAAATACAATGAAAACAATAATAAGTCAAGATATCAACATTTATTACTTAAAAATTAAACTGAGGAGTCAGAGGAAACGGCACGGAATTCGCGAATGGCAGTTACCTTAACTTCTCCTGGAACTGCCAGAGAGCGGCTTACTTCTTCTCTTATTTTATTTGCAGTTATTAAAGTTTCCGCATCGTCTAATCTTCCCGGATTTATGATGACCCGCAATTCGCGGCCTGCTTCAAACGCATATGCGTCATCAACGCCGTCATATTTTTTGGCAATTTCCTCCATATCTTTTAATCTTTTGGCATATCCCTCTATGTCTTCAAACCGCGCTCCCGGTCTTGCCCCGGAAATTGAATCTGCTATGGAAACAATAACCGACTCCATAGAAGAGAAGGGCTTATCTTCATGATGTTCAGCAACACAATTGACAATTTTCTCAGGGATATTGAATCTTTTTAAAAGCTCTACTCCGAGCTTGACATGGCTTCCTTCTCCTTCAACCACTTTACCAATGTCATGGAAAAGGCAACCCAGCCTGACAATATTTACATCCGCTCCAATTTCACTTGCAATATGCATTCCGATTTTTGTTTCTTCAAGAGTATGAACAATCAGATTCTGTCCATATGAAGTTCTGAATTTGAAACGTCCCAAAATAGAGAGAAGTTCAACCGGCAAATTGAACACTCCGACTTCATGGGCAATTTTTTCGCCCTCCTCGAGCATTACCTTTTCAACTTCTTGTTTGGTCTGATTAACAACCTCTCCGATTCTAAACG
>Ga0209515_10009800_pt1 | contig 10827 bp, 11 predicted proteins | sample Subgroupgradi54m_FD_187454 | JGI IMG/M metagenome (GOLD analysis project Ga0209515, IMG submission 187454) | Subsurface groundwater microbial communities from S. Glens Falls, New York, USA - GMW60B uncontaminated upgradient, 5.4 m (SPAdes)... ...
TCGAACCTGTTGAGCCAAGAATGGCGATACGTTTCATCAGACCTGGTGGGCCGGTTTACGGGTTGGCCGGTTTTCGTGTTGATGAATGAGCAAGTTGATACGCGTAACTGACCAATCGACTAACTGGCTAACGGACCAACCGGCGAACCGTTTATCCATAGATAAGAATCCCATAGAACATGGGTGCCGTGAAGAGCAGGCTATCGATGACGTCAAGCACACCGCCTAATCCAGGAATCAGCGTGCCGGTGTCTTTCACTTGGCAGTCTCGCTTAATGAGCGATTCGGCCAAATCTCCGAGCTGACCAATCACACCCAACAGCAGGCCCACACACAGCGTCACAAACGGCGTGGGAGATTGTCCGAACAAGTGCTGTTGATGCAGCAGCCCACGCGCCACGACCGCAACGCCTCCACTACACAGCACGGCACCGATCAACCCCTCCACGGTTTTGCGCGGGCTGATCCGGGCCACGAGTTGGTGGCGCCCCAACAGGTTCCCGACGGCATAGGCCCCCACATCGCCTATCTTGGTCACAAGAATCAGATAGAACACCAACCACATTCCCACCACCGGATAGGTCGTCCGAATATACAGGAAATAACTGAAGAGTGCCGCGATGTAGGCCAGGCCAAACAGCGTGGTCGCTAATCCCCCAAGCGCCTCAAAGGTATTCTCTCGGGTGAACTGCCGGATGAAAATGATGACGATGGTCGCCGGCCAAAAGATGCCCCACATCCAGCTAATGATCGTGGCCCCTGGAGCCATCATCGGCAGGGGGACAAGTCCTGGGGCGACCATGGAACGCCACGCGACAAGCCCAGTAAACACAATGCCGAGTGTAATATTCAGTGGGCGGTGCACCAAGATCCCGCGATGGCGAATGATGGTAAAAAACTCATACAGACCAATCGCCACGAACCCACAGACCACCAGCGCAAACATCCAGAGCGGAAACCAGAAGAGGGTCGCCAACACCAGGCTGACCAGCAGCGCGGAACTGCAGAGCCGTTTGACGAGATTAGCAGGAGCGAAGGAGCGCGGCTCTGTACTGACTCCTGCGTGCGCAAGGGGTTGTGCCGTCACTTCAGTCATCGTGCCCTCATGAGACATCGCACATCACCCGGCCAGTGCCGCTCCCACACGACCAAAGCGCCGCTCGCGGCGTTCGTATTCAGCGATCGCCTCCGCCAAATCTTCCTTCGAAAAGTCCGGCCACAACTTCGGCGTGAGATACCACTCGGTGTACGAACATTGCCAGAGGAGGAAGTTGGAGAGCCGCTGCTCGCCAGAGGTCCGAATGAGCAGGTCTGGATCCCGCATCCCCACGGTAGAGAGCGCTTGCGCAAACCGCGCCTCGTCAATCTGCTCAGGGGTTAAGATGCCTCGACGGACGTCTTCGGCCAGGCGACGTGCCGCATCAGCAATCTCTTGTCGCCCGCCATAACTGAGGGCCAACGTGAGGGTCATCCGATCATACGACGCCGTTTCGCGAGTCACCCGTCGGAGCGTCTCCAGGACACTCGGCGGCAGCATCTCCAACCGGCCAATCGCCTGGAGGCGGATGCGCTGTTTACGCAGTTGTGGCAACTCCGCCTGAAGAAACTCATGGAGAAGATTCATGAGTTCCTGCACCTCCTCGGTGGGTCGCTCCCAATTCTCCCACGAGAAGGTGTAGAGCGTCAGCGCCCTGACACCGAGCTCGCAGGCAGCCTCGACCACACGGCGCACCGCCTGCGCACCCGCCTGGTGTCCTAACACTCGAGGCAGGCCACGCGCCGTTGCCCACCGGCCGCTGCCGTCCATGATGATGGCGATATGGTGAGGAACGTGCTGTCGCTCTTCCATCGGCTGAGCCGCCTCTCCTGTTCAACGAGCGCCTCGGTGCACTGCAGACGTATTCCAACGTGCAGCGCACGCGATGAGGGGAATGAACTCTAGCAGCAAAGGGGATGTGCGGCACATCGCGCCATCCCCTCCACGACCACTACCTCAAAGCCGTGTGTCGAATCAAGGTCTACTGTGCTGTACTCGATGCTGGTGCGGTCTCTGCACCCGACGATACCGGAGTAGTTGCCGTCGCTGTTGCTGTGGCAGCGGCTGAGGACTCGTTGCTACGCGCTTGTCCAGTCTTGAGCTGTTCGATGGTCTTCGCGTGCTCATCGACTTGGCTCTTGAACCGATCGCGCTCTGCCGTCAGCGTATCAACCTCCTGCTGGAGGTCATTCGCTTCAAATTGCAGATCGTCCCGCTCAATCCGCGCGCGATCCAGATTCGTTCCGATCGATGCCAAAGCAATCGCCAGCACCACCGTCAACACGCCAAGCCCTGCCATGGTCATGACTACCCAACGACGCATCCACCACCCCCCTGCGCTTATTTTGAATACGGAGCGGCGCCCTGCGCACCACGCTTCGATGACGCGCCAGAAGCTCCACCAGAGGATTGCGGCAAAATCACAATCTCCACCCGGCGATTCTCCCGCCGACCAGCCGCCGTCTCGTTCGAGGCGATGGGACGCTCCTCGCCATACCCCACCGCACTAATGTGGCTTGAGCTGATCCCATGCTTCTGCACGAGGTATGCAACGACCGCATTCGCGCGGGCGATAGAGAGCGCCTTGTTATCGGCCCATCCAGAATGTTGAATGGGGATGTTATCGGTATGACCTTCCACGCGGACCGGCTGCTCAGACACTTCCTTCAGCACGCGCGCGACTTTATCGAGGACCGGGTACGCCCCATGGCGTAATTCCGCCTTGCCGGAATCGAAGAGGACTCGATCCAGCATGCGAGTCACCAGCCCGCGCTCGTCGTATCCGACCTGGACATCGGATGAGCTCAGCCGCTGCTCGAGCATCTCTTTGGCTTTCCGCAACTGATCAGCCTCTTCCGCCTTCAGCTGGGCCAGCGTCTTGAACTGTTCCAGTTGATCGCTCAGCTCTGAAAGCTGCTGAATGTCCCAGGGTGAGCGTTTCGCCAATGTCACCGCGCATCCGCTGCTGGCAAGCAACCCGATTCCGATCAGACCGACGAGCCACCGATACATGCCCTCTCCTCCTCAATTCTCGACGCCAACGATGAACGTAGTGTTAACCTAACATAGGGCCTGTGAGCCGTCAAGCACCCGCTGGCAACACACCCTTCCCTACCAGCACCCCACCTTAAACGCCTGTTCTCGTTTTGAACCGGTGGAGATGAGACAAATCGGCACTCCGAGCAACGCTTCCAATCGCTTGAGATACCGCTGTGCGGCAGCTGGCAACTCTTCAAAACAGGAGGCCTCGCCGGTTTCCGTCCGCCACCCTGGGAGCGCCTCATAGACCGGCGTGCAACGGGTTAGCGTTCCGATATTCGACGGGAAGTCCTCAATCATCGTCGCTCCGTCACGGTATCCTGTGCAGACTTGAATCGTCTCCATCTCATCTAGCACATCGAGTTTGGTCACCGCAATCGAATGGCACCCGTTGACCCAGATCGCGTGCCGAGCGACCACCGCATCGAACCATCCGCAGCGCCTGGGGCGTCCGGTCGTGGCACCAAACTCCTTGCCTTTCGTGCGGATCTGCTCCATGAGCTGATCTGAAAACTCGGTCGGAAATGGTCCCTCGCCGACGCGAGTCGTATAGGCTTTGACGACCCCAATCACACGATGAATCGCCGTCGGAGGCACACCGGCTCCGGTACAGGCTCCACCCGAGGTGGCGTTGGAGGAGGTCACAAACGGGTAGGTGCCATGATCAAGATCAAGCAGCGTGCCCTGCGCCCCTTCAAAGAGCAGCCGCTTGCCCTGGCGCATCGCCTCGTGCAAAAACCGAACGCCATTCACCACGTGCGGAGCCAGCCGATCGGCAAATCCACGATAGCGCGCGAGCAACTCTTCATAGGACATCGGCGGCTCCTGGTAGAGCGCCTGAAAAATCTTATTTTTTTCGATGACATTCTGGCGCAACTTTTCGGCGAACACGTGAGGATCGCACAGGTCGGCCACACGGATCCCGCAGCGGGCCACTTTATCGACGTAGCACGGACCGATCCCGCGTCCAGTCGTGCCGATGCGCCCTGCGCGCGACTTCTCTTCCAGGAGATCGAGCTTCTTGTGATACGGAAAGATGAGATGGGCCTGATCGCTGATCTTCACCGCCTGCGTGACATCGATGCCGCGCGCAGAGAGCCGCTGCATCTCCTCCAGCAGCGCTTCCGGGTCAATAACAACGCCGTTGCCGATCAAACCGACTTTGCCCCGATGAAGAAGTCCGGAAGGAATGAGGTGGAAGATGAATTCCTGACCATCCGCGATAACCGTGTGGCCAGCGTTATGGCCGCCTTGGTAGCGAATGAGGATATCGGTCTCTTCGCTGAGGACGTCGATGACTTTGCCCTTCCCTTCATCCCCCCATTGGGCCCCGATCACGACGATGTTCATGGGCGAAGTGGCCCGACGCGCTCCTGGCGAGGCAATCCGACGAGGCATCTCATCATCTGTGAGGAACAACTAGAGCTTAATCAGCTTGGCATCGAGCACATGCCGGAGCTGCTTGACTTGCTCGAGCACATTCGGTGGGACGTAGTTGTCGATATTGACGACGGTAATGGCCGTCCCCCCGGGTGTATCGCGGCCGTTGGTCATCCCGGCGATGTTGATCTTCGATGCGCCCAATAACGTGCCGAGGTGGCCGATCAAGCCCGGCTTATCCTGGTTCTTGATGATGAGCATATAACCTTCGGGGGCAGCCTCAACAAAGTAGCGATCGATTTTCACGATGCGCGGCTCGCGGCGCGCTGAGAGCATCCCTTGGAGTGCGAGCGTTTCCTTGTCGCTGCGCACCTCCACCGCAAGGAGGTTCGCAAACTCTTCGAGCTTATTCGCCTTCGCTTCCACCACCTTAATACCCCGTTCCGCGGCGATGAAGGAGGCGTTGACATAGTTCACACTTTCACCAACCATCGGCGCCAAAATACCTCGCAGAATTGACAGCGTCACCGAGGAGGTATCGTGCGTGGTCACTTCACCGACGTATGTCACGCGCACTTCAGCAATTTGCCCGTTAAAGAGCTGGGCTGCCAGCGAACCGAGCCGCTCACCCAACACAATGTAGGGCTGGAGCACTTTGAGTGTCTGCGCATCTACCGACGGCATGTTGACCGCGTTGCGGATCCCGCGTCCGAGGAGCGCATCGGCGACTTGCTTCGCGACCTCAATCGCCACGTTGAGCTGCGCTTCCTGCGTTGAAGCACCCAGGTGCGGGGTGACCACCACCTGGGGCAGCTTCAGCAAGGGATGATTTTTCGGCGGCTCCTCCTCAAAGACATCAATGGCTGCCCCGGCGACATGGCCGCTCGTAATCGCCTGGTGGAGTGCGCTCTCATCAATAATGCCGCCGCGCGCGCAGTTGATCAGCCGCACCCCCTTCTTCATGGTGGCGATCTCTTTTGCGCCGATCAAATGCTTTGTTTCAGCGGTGAGCGGCGTGTGCACGGTGATAAAATCCGCTTCCGTATAGAGATGCTTGAGATCTGTCATCTGCACCTCAAGCTGCTGGGCGCGCTCGTTGGAGAGAAACGGATCAAACGCGATGATGTGCATCCCGAACGACTGGGCGCGCTTGGCTACCTCGGTCCCGATCTTTCCCATGCCGACGATGCCGAGCGTTTTCCCGAAGAGCTCAGTCCCGACGAACTTGGAGCGCTCCCACAACCCGCTGCGCAGGCTCGCGTCAGCCTGGGGAATGCGGCGCGCAAGCGCCATGAGCATGCTCATCGTGTGCTCGGCGGTTGAAATCGTGTTCCCGGCCGGCACGTTCATCACGATGATGCCGCGCTTCGTCGCCGCCTCAGCGTCGACGTTATCCAGCCCGACACCAGCGCGCCCGATCACTTTCAGGTGATCGGCTTTTGCGATCACTTCGGCGGTCACTTTTGTCGCGCTGCGGACCACGAGGCCTTCGTACGGCCCAACGATCTGCGCAAGATCTTTGCTGGAAAGCCCGGTCTTAATATCGACCTGCAGTCCTGGCTCATCTGTGAGGATTTTAATCCCGTCTTCGGAGAGCTGATCAGCGATCAGAACTTTGATAGGAGACATGGGAGATTTAGCGTGCCTGGATAAGCGGTTCAGCCACGGCCTGACCAAACACTGCGCGGGCGGCTTTCACCCCTTCACCAGCAGGACCTTTGTATCCGAGGCTCACGAGCGCCTCTTCAAGCGCCTGCAGGCCAGCTAATACATCTTCAGGTGAAATGTATCCCATGTGCGCGACGCGGAAAATTTTTCCTGCCATATCCCCTTGGCCACCAGCGACCATCACGTGCGAGCGGTCGTACATGATCTTGGTTAGCTGCTTACCATCAACTCCGGTTGGAACATTGATCGCGGTCACGCCGTTTGAAGGTCGCTTGGAGAAGAGTGTCAGTCCCATGGATTGGGCGGCCGTACGCGTCGCCTGCGCCATGAGCGCGCAGCGCTGGATCATCTGCGGCACCCCCCGGTGCAGAATAATCTTGAGCGCTTCATCCATCGCCACGACGAGCGACACCGCCGAGGTAAAGGGTGTGTCATCATCGGCCAGCGCTTTCTTGCACAACCGCAAATCGGTATAGAAGCGCGGTGTTTTGGACTGATCTACCAGCGTCCACGCGCGCTCGCTAAGACTCATAAACGCGAGTCCGGGCGGAAGCATCAGCCCCTTCTGGGAGCCGGTGACAACCACATCCACGCCCCAGCGATCGGTCTGACACTCATCGGCCACCAGCCCGCTAATCGCATCCACGACCAGGACCGCACTACTTCTGCGCGTGATCGAGGCAATGCTCTGGATATCGTAGACGACACCGGTTGAGGTTTCGCACAGTGTCGTAAAAACCGCTTTCGCCTTGGGGTGCGCTTTGAGTGCTACCTCGACCTGCTGCGGATCGATCGCATCGCCGTAGGCAACAGGGAGCGTCACGGCAGTGATCCCGTAGATCTTGCACAGCTGCTGCCAACGCTCGGCGAACTTGCCGCCAAGAATCACAATCGCTTCATCGCCTGGAGAGAGTAGATTGACGACCGCTGCCTCCATCGCCCCTGTCCCTGAGCTGGTCACACAGATGACTGGCTGGGTGGTCTGCATCACCGTCTGCATGCCCTGCAGCACCCGCTTAAAGATGGCGCGGTACTGGCTCGTGCGGTGATGGAGGATCGGCCGGCTCAGCGCTTCACGAACTTGGGGCGGGAGCGGTGTGGGGCCAGGGGTTAGCAAGATATCCATGGTCATCAGTTCTCTCGTGAGTGGCGCGATGCGCGCCGTTACTTCTTGGGTTTGCCGTAAATGACTTCGTCGATGATGCCGTACTCTTTCGACTCTTCCGCAGACATGAAGAAGTCGCGGTCCGTGTCCTTCTGGATCTTCTCAAGCGACTGGCCGGTATGCTTGACTAGAATTTCGTTGATCTTCTCCTTTAAGCGAAGGATTTCTTTTGCCTGAATCGAAATATCCGACGCCGCACCCTGCACCCCACCCCAAGGCTGGTGGATCATGATGCGCGCAGCCGGCAGCGCAAACCGCTTGCCCTTCGTGCCCGCGCAGAGCAGCACGGCCCCCATGCTGGCGGCTTGGCCCATGCAATAACAGGCAATCGGCGGCTTGATAAACTGCATGGTGTCGTAGATCGCCAGTCCTGCAGTCACCGAACCTCCAGGACTGTTGATATAGACGCTGATCTCTTTGTTCGCATCTTCATTCTGCAGAAAGAGCAGCTGTGCAATGATCAAATTGGCGACCATATCATCGACCGGTGTGCCGATAAAGACGATGCGGTCCTTTAATAGCCGCGAGTAGATATCATACGCCCGCTCTCCGCGTGGCGATTGCTCAATCACCATCGGAACTAACATTTGTCCTTTCGAATCCATCGGTTCCTCCCATGTGCGTTCACTCATATCGGGTGTCAGCGACGATCGCTCCTTCATTCATTGCACCAGCACGTGGCATCTTACGCCGTTATCGATGCGGGCGATGTCGACGCCATAGCCGTCGGCGGCATCGACTCGATCGCTGCAGCCGCCAGCAACAGAGCCACAGTCTTCTCCTGCCGAATGGCCGAGACGACCGAGGGCCAGAGCTGTTGCGCGTCGAAGAGCTTGCGCACCTCCATCGGATCTTTCTTCCAACGCTGGGAGAGCTGCCACAGCCGCTCGACCAGCTCATGCTGGGCCACGGTCACCGATTCCTGCTCAGCGATCCGATCGAGAATGAACGAGAGCTTCACGCGCCGCTCAGCGCTCGTGCGTAACTGCTCGGTAAACTTCGCCACCTCTTCTTCGAGCTTGTCCTCGGGCGTGCCGGAGAGTGCCAAGCGAACTTTAAAGTCACGAGTCAATCGTTCGGTCTGGTGGCTGACCAGACGCGGGGGCACTTCAAAGGTATGCCGCTTCAACAGCTCTTCACAGAGTGCGGCCTCAAGCGCTTGCAATTGATGGGACTGTTTTTGCTCGCGCAGCTTCGCTTCAACATGGATCGCAAGTTTCTCGAGCGTCTCAAAACCTACGTCTTTGGCTAACTCGTCGTCAAGGGGCGGCACCTGGCGCTGCTTCGCCTCACCTTCACCAGATGGCACCATCTGCGCCATGGACTCTTGGAGCTTTTTCAGCGCGTCCTGCCGCTCTTGCGGTGTCACCTCAGCCGACTCTTGCTTCAGCGCAAGTCCTTTATAGTGAGCGAGCGTGAAGGCCGGCTCCACTTCCACGGTCGCTTCAAGCGTGAGGCCGTCTGTTTCACTAAAATCGGCCTTGCGCACTTCAAACGGGCCGACCGGTTTGAGCGCATGCTCTTTGGCCGCCTGCTCAAACGCCTGCTTGGTCACGCGCTGGAGCGTTTCCTCGTGAATGGACTGACCGTACTGACGTTCAATGAGATCTGCGGGAGCCTTGCCTTTACGAAACCCTGGGAGGGTCGCTTTGCGCTGGAAATCGGCGAGCACTTCCACGCGAACCGGAGTAATGGCCTCGCGCCCCACGTGGAGACGCACCGACTTCTGGCACGAGGCGATCTCGGTAATTGATGCCTTGGAGGCAGACCCTTGGGATGGTTGAGTGGCTTTCCGAAACACGCGGACTCCAGATGCTCTACGGCGAATGATTCCTTCGACAACACGCCGATCTTTGTTCACACGATCCAGCCAAACCGTTCAATGATAGCCTAAATCAACACCTGCGCCAACTGCCAATTTTCTCCAGCGAGGGTTACAGGCGGAACTTCTCTCCGAGATAAATTTCCCGAGCGCGAGGGTCGGTGATCAGCTCGTGGGCGGTGCCAGCAATGAGCACGCGGCCCTCAGCCATGATGTAGGCGCGATCCGTGATCTCGAGCGTCTCCCGCACGTTATGGTCGGTGAGCAGGATCCCAAGCCCACGGTTGCGCAGTTCGCGAATGATCTCTTGCGCCTCAAACACCGTGATCGGATCGATCCCGGAGAAGGGCTCATCCAAGAGGATAAATTGCGGATTGGTGACCAAGGCACGCGTGATTTCAAGCCGTCGCTTCTCTCCTCCTGAAAGGGTGAAGGCCCGTTGCCGGGCTAAGTGCGTGATGCCCAGCTCGTTGAGCAGCGCGTCCAGCCGCTGGCGACGCGCACTCCTCGAGAGATCAAGCGTCTCAAGAATCGCCATGATGTTCTGTTCCACCGTCAGCTTTCGGAAAATCGAAGGCTCTTGTGCTAGGTATCCGATCCCCATCCGGGCTCGTTGATACATCGGCACATCCGTAATATTCTGGCCATCGAGCGTAATGCGGCCGCCATCCGGCTTGACGTAGCCGACCGTCATGGCAAAGGTGGTCGTCTTCCCCGCCCCATTGGGCCCAAGCAGACCGACGATCTCCCCCTGCCCAACCCGAATATCCACTCCATCCACCACCGGGCGGCCGTTGTAGCCCTTCACGACACGTTCAGTCTGGAGCTGCCGCCCACCACTCATGGCCGGCGCGCCTCCTCGTTCGGATGCACAGGCACAGCTGCAGCGCTGGTGGCTTTCTCCGAGGGGACAAGCCCCCCGAACGACAGCGCAGCGCCATGCGGCTCTCCGGAGGAAGGAAACACCAACAGCGATGGTTTACCCACCATCGTAATCTTGCCGATCGCTGGTTCGTAGATCGCCCGTTCGCTCGTTGCCGTATTTTGGTTCTGGAGAATACGCACTCGCCCGGTCGCTTCTGCATACCGAATCGTGTGCGTCTGTTGATCCATATAGGCCACGAGCTTATCCGAGTAGAGATCCCCGTTGGGGTCTTTGACATGCACGTTCTGCTCAAACGTTGCCACGTTATTGCCATAATCGAATCCAAGTGGTCCGTCACAGGTAATGGTCACTTGGCGCGGTTGGCCGTTGGACGGCTCATGATCGCTTGGGTTGAGGACGAGCTCGATATCGTGGAAAATCGTCGCTTGCTTCAATTGGGTTAACCCACGCAGCTCGCGCCCGCGCAACAACATGTGATCCGTCTCAATCCGGACAGGCTGGTCGGTGGCCATTTGATTCTGGTCAGGGATCCAATGCAGCACCGAGGACGTCAACCACAGCCCATCCGTCGTATGGATGGTCACGTCCTGCTCCATGCGCACATGCCGATCGTGTTGATTGACCTGCGCGACCCGAGCGGTGAGATAGGCGGTGCGCGCCACGTCGTAGCCGATCGCCTTCGGATGTTCGACGGTCACGATATTGCCATCTACATGAGCCCCCTGGCCAGCCAACTCCCACTTCTTGTCTCCATTCTGTTGATAGCCGGTTAAGAGGAACTCACTCATCTGCTGATCCGTTGGAATAGAAGTCGTTGATGCCGCAGGAAC
>Ga0209515_10009802_pt1 | contig 10823 bp, 8 predicted proteins | sample Subgroupgradi54m_FD_187454 | JGI IMG/M metagenome (GOLD analysis project Ga0209515, IMG submission 187454) | Subsurface groundwater microbial communities from S. Glens Falls, New York, USA - GMW60B uncontaminated upgradient, 5.4 m (SPAdes)... ...
GAAGTGATTGTGAATGTTCCGTTGCGAAAGGACAGCTGGCTGCGGCGCCTGCGCTTGGCGATGGGGCAGACCGATGAGGCGCACGGCCACGTGCGGCCGGGTTACACGATCGAAGAGCTTCTCAGCGTCCTCGGGCAGCGGTACGACGTGGTGACCCACCAGACCTATTCGAAGTTTTTTTCCGAGCTGATCGACACCGCCATCGCCTGCGGGCTTCGCCAGATCAAGCGCAAACCGGTCGAGGGGCGTGTCAAGGGGACCATCGTCACCGGCCAAGACCTCGCCCGGCACCGCAAGCTAATGCGGCTCTACACGCTGCTCTATCCATTCGTGTGGTGCGTGGCGCAGTGCGACCGGCTCCTGTGGTTTCGCAGCGGCTACATCTTAATTGCCAAGGCGCGAATCCGTCCGGCCGGTGTCCCGTTGGTAGCCGCGCGATGATGAGCAACCACTCGAATCCCAAGCGGGTATTGGTGACCGGCGCAAACGGTCATACCGGCAGCCACTTAGTCAGCGCCTTGTTGTGTGAAGGCGTTCAGGTGCGCGGGCTGGTGCGCCGTCCTGAGACATTGGCCCCGGAAGTGCGATCACTCATCGAGGTGGCCGTCGGAGACATCCGCGATCGGCGCGCGGTGGAGCAGGCGGTGGAGGGCTGCGACACCGTCTACCACGTGGCGGCGCTCTACCGCGATGCGTCGGCCCGGCGACAGGACTATTGGGACATCAATGTCGGCGGCACCGACCACATCCTCGTCGCATGCGCCACGCACGGCGTCAAGCGGCTCGTACACTGCAGCACGGTAGGCGTGCACGGCGATGTCACCACGATTCCCACGGATGAGACGGCGCCGTTTAAGCCAGGTGATGCGTACCAGCGCAGCAAGCTGGCGGCGGAAGAACGTGTGTGGGCGTGGTACCGCAAGACGCAAATCCCGACCGTCGTCATCAGGCCCGCGGGCATCTATGGGCCGGGAGACATGCGGTTCTTGAAACTGTTCCGTGCGATTCGAAACGGCCGGTTCGTCATGTTGGGCAGCGGCACGACCTTGTTTCACGCGGTCTACATTCAGGATTTGATTCACGGGTATTTGCTCTGCGGCACGCGGCCGGAGGCGGTTGGCGAAGCGTTTGTCATCAGCGGCGACCGATACGTCACACTCAACGACTTGGTAGCGTCCATCGCCTCGACGTTAGGCGTGGCGCGGCCTCGGTGGCATGCGCCGGTCTGGCCGTTCTACGTCGCCGGCGCCGTGTGCGAGACGCTCTGCGTTCCCCTGAACATCCAACCACCGATCTATCGCCGCCGGGTCGGATTTTTCACGCACAATCGGGCGTTTACCAGCGCAAAAGCCCAGCGCGTGTTGGGCTACGTTCCGAAGGTCACGCTTGAAGAGGGGCTGCGCGTGACCGCGCGGTGGTACATGACGCGTGGCTATCTTCGCACGACGAACGGCTGGCAGGGGAGAGTGCACGCATGAGCCGCGCCGGAGTGACGCCGACGCGCTCTCGAGGAGTGTTTGCGATCTCCGAAGGCATCACCTTCGCCGGGCATCGAGAAACACCGGATATTGAAACGTCGTCAGACGGCTATGCCCAGCGGTTCTCAGGCCGGGTGGGTGCGTGGTTTCTCCAGGTCCAGGAGCAGGCGGTGCTGCGCATGCTCGGAGCATGGCCGATGGCCACCGTGCTCGATGTGGGGGGCGGCCATGGTCAGTTGACCGGGGCCCTCATCCGTCGCGGCCACCCTGTGACGGTCTTTGGCAGTGATGAGTCCTGCCGCCGACGGATTCAGTCGTACGTCGCGCAGGGGCAGTGCCGGTTTACCGCGGGCAATTTGCTGCGCCTGCCGTATCCGGCGAAAGCGTTTGATGTGGTAGTCAGCGTACGCTTGCTTCCGCACATGCAGAACTGGCAGGGGTTGGTCGGGGAGCTGACGCGCGTCGCGCGCCATGCGGTCATCGTGGACTATCCCACCAGCCGCAGCCTCAACCGGTTGACGCCAGTGCTGTTCAACGCGAAGCGCCGCGCCGAGGGCAACACGCGTTCCTACCGTGTGTTCGGCGATCAGGAACTCATGGGAGCCTTTCGGGCGCGAGGGTTCGTTCAGCGACAGCGACTGCCGCAGTTTTTGTGGCCGATGGTGCTGCACCGCGTCATCGGTCAGGTGGGCGTGTCGCGCGGTCTGGAGGCGTTCGGCCGGGCCACGCGGCTGAGCCAGTCGTTCGGCTCGCCGGTCATCGCGTGCTTCGTGCGAGGGAGGGCCTGATGCTAGTCCACACCGCAAAGACGCAAAAGCCCGCAGAGGCGCAAAAGGACCAGAAGACCGCTGAGGCTGTCAACGAGTTATCGAAGCAAGTCATCGGGTGTGGAATTCGTGTCCACAAGGCGTTAGGACCAGGATTTGTTGAGAAGGTCTATGCGAAGGCATTGGCGCATGAGCTCGGAAAGCAGGGCATCGACTTCGCCCGGGAGCAAGTCGTCAGGGTGGCGTATGACGGGTTGCTCGTGGGTGAGCATCGCTTGGATTTTCTCGTGGACGACGAAATCGTCCTCGAAGTGAAAGCCGTATACGGCATCAACCCATTTCATCTGGCGCAGACGCTCTCATATCTCAAAGCGACCAACAAACGATTGGGGCTGATCGTGAATTTTGCTCGCGCACGTCTGGAAGTGAAACGAGTTGCGAATGGACTTTAACGTCATGATGTCGCTTTTCTTTGCGTCTTTGCGGCGATTTTGCGTTTTTGCGGTGTGGGAGCGATGAAAATACTCCTGCTTGCGCCCCAACCGTTTTACCAGGAACGCGGCACGCCGATCGCGGTGGACCTCATCCTCCGTGCACTGTCCGCGCGCGGCGATGCAGTGGACGTGCTCACCTACGCTGAGGGGGCGGACGTGCGCTACCCTGGCGTCACGATTCATCGCCTCCCGCAGGTTCCATTCACGCGCGGCATCGGTCCCGGCCCGTCTCTGAAGAAAATCCTCTGCGACGTCGTCTTTTTCAGGGCCGCATTGCGCTTGGCCGGACGCGCGCAGTACGAGCTGGTGCATGCGGTTGAAGAATCCGTGTTCATCGCGCGGGTCATCCGGCGGGTCCACGGGATTCCATATCTCTATGACATGGACTCATGCCTGTCGGAGCAGATTCGCGCGAAGTATCCGGCGCTGGCGTTGCCGGCGGCGTGGCTCGAACGGTGGGAAGCAGCCGCCATCCGCGACGCGGCCGCCGTGGTGCCGGTCTGCGATGCGCTGGCCGGCATTGCCGAACATTTCGGCGCGCGGAGAATCGTCCTCCTGCGCGACATCTCGCTCCTCTCGCTCAACAACCAGGCGATGAACAGCGGCAGGCCGATGAAGAACGAGTGGGGAGTGGACGGGCCGATCGTGATGTACATCGGAAACCTCGAGCGGTATCAGGGGATTGACCTGTTACTCGAGAGTTTTGCGATCGCGCGACGGCACGTGCCCGCCGCCCACCTGGTCGTGGTCGGGGGCGATCCCCAACACATCCGGCGCTACGAGGCCGTTGCCAAGCGGCTCGCATTGGGTGATCACGTCCATTTCGTCGGCCCGCGTCCGGTGGCGCAGATGACGGACTGTGTCGAGGCCGCCGACGTGCTCGTCTCGCCGCGTCTGAGCGGCGGCAACACTCCGATGAAGATTTACTCGTACCTCGCATCAGGCAAAGCCATATTGGCGACGGATCTGCCGACGCACACGCAGGTCTTAAGCGCGGAGGTCGCCGTCTTACGAGCGCCGACGCCTGAGGCGTTTGCCGATGGATTGGTGCGTTTGCTTGAAGATTCCGCGCTGAGACGGCGGCTCGGCGCGGCGGCTTCTCGGCTGGCAGAACAGCGATACAGCTACAGCGTCTTTTTGAAAACATTCAATGATCTCTACGGTGACGTCAGCGCGGACCTGCACATCAGCCATCCCTCCGTCAGCGCGGCAAAGGCCGGCCATGGTCGAGTCGCGCAGGGACTTCGCCTCCTCGTGAGCGCCGCCCTGCTGTGGCTGGTCATGGCGAAGTTTCAGGTGCACGGCGTCGGAACACTCATGGCCCGGATGGACTGGCGCTTTGCCGTGCCCGCTCTTGGACTGTTTCTGATCAACCGCCTGGTCACGACGCTGGAGTGGCAGATCCTTTTACGGGCCAAGGGGCTTATCTTTCCATTCCGTCAGCTGCTGCGCGTGGTCTGGGTGAGCAACTTCTTCGGCCACTTTCTACCCGCGGCAGTCGGCGGCGACAGCGTTCGGATGGTGGCGATGGCGCGCCGCTGCGAGCAGACGCCGGAGGCCTTGTCCTCAGTCGTTGTCGAGCGGCTCAACGGGGCGCTATCTCTGGCAGTGCTGGCAGCGGTCGGGGCGTGGTGGAGCGCGGTCTGGTGGGGCAGCCGAACAGTGTTGTATGCGATCGCTCTTCCGTTTCTCGGGGTCTCGCTCATCGTGCTGTTGCTGTGGACCTCGCCGGGGTATCAGTTCCTCACGCGGGTAGTCAGCCGGTTCCAGCGGGTGCCGGGTCATCGGTTCCTTGTCAAAGTGCACGAGGCGGTGAGCGCCTACCGGCATCAGCCATGGCCGGTGGCAGCATCGCTGTTGCTTTCCACGTGGACCCATCTGAACCGCGTTGGAGCCATGTATCTTTTAGCGAAGGGCATGGGCATCGACCTCCTGCTCGGCGAGGCCCTTGTGTGTGTTCCGACCGCACTCTTTGTCGCCATGCTGCCGATTTCCATCTCAGGGCTGGGCGTGCGGGAAAGCGCCCTCATGTTGTTGCTGGCCCCGGTCGGCATCAGCACAACGGAGGCGTTTACCCTCTCACTGGCGTTCCATCTGGCGGCGTTGACGTCGAATTTGCCCGGCGGGATGTGGTCGCTCTGGGCAATGCAGAGTACGGGCCGGCCGAAGACGCCACGCTCGGCGGACCGGCCGTTGCGGGTGTTGCGCGTGATCGACCGGCTCGGCTATGGCGACCGGCTCCACGGCGCAGGTCGTGTCTGGCTGAACAGCCTCCCGGCGTTTAACAACGGACGCGAGGTGATTCCCTGCGTGTTGCGGTTGCCTGCGAGCCTCGAGCGACGGTTTGCCCAAGAAGGGATCCGCCTCCGGAATCTCAAAAAAGGCCGGTTTAATCCGTTGGCGATTGCCACACTCTATCGGCTGATTCGTCGCGAGCGGGTGGATGTGCTGCATCTGGAAGGGTATGGGGCCTCGACCTTCGGTCGGATCGCCGGCATCCTCACAGGGACTCCGGCAATCATCCACCTACATGACATGTATGGAGCCACGCCCTGGTATGTGCGGTGGTGTGATTGGTGGTTGGCCCCTGCGACGGCGCGCTCGGTTGCGGTCTCCGAGGGGGTCGCAGAGGCGTGCGCCACGCGGTTGCACATTCCTCGTGAGCGGATTGCGGTGATCCCCAACGCGATCCCTGTCGGGTGGGTGCAGCCGGTGGCCGCCGAGCCGCTTGCGCAGCTGCGACACGCGCTGCGCATCCCGCAGGGCTCGCGCGTCATCGGCACCGTGGCGCATCTGCAGGAGGAGAAGGACGTCCCATCGTTGATCGAGGCCGTAGCGCATCTGTGCGCAGCTGGTCGTGATTGTCATGTCATCGTGGTGGGTGAGGGACCGGATCGGGCCGCCATTGAGCAGCAAATCGCCAGGCTGAGGCTGGCGGATCGCGTCCATCTGGTTGGGTTCCAACCCGACGTGCGCCCTTACTTGGCGCTGATGGAGGTCGCGGTCTTTTCCTCTCTTTCTGAAGGATGTCCCAACACGCTGCTTGAGGCGATGGCGATGGGCCGTCCGATCGTAGCCACAGCGGCGCGGGGAATTCGGGAACTGGTGCGCGATGGCGAAAATGGCCTGTTGGTGCAGGTTGGCGATTCTGAAGCAATCGCGCACGCGGTTGGACGTTTGCTCGCAGAGTCGACGCTGGCAGCGCGGCTCGTCGCGCAGGTGAAGCAGGATGCAGAAGCATATCAGATGCCGACGCATGTCAGACGACTGCGACACCTCTATGAAGATCTGGTTAGTGAAGCTCATCCCAGCGAAGGAGGCCGACGCGATGCATCCTAAGCTGGGGAAGACGCTCTACTTCGGCCTGCAGGGCCTCCGTGGTATTCATATCCGCTCGTACCTCAGTTGGCTGGAGTCGACTCAGTGGTTGTCAACAGATGAGCTGCGGCAACTGCAGTGGCGGCGGCTCCGGCGAACCATCCAACATGCATACCATCACGTGCCTTACTACCGGGCGAAGTGGAATGCCCTCAAGCTGCATCCGGACCAGATTCGAACGCCTGAGGACTTTCAGCATCTACCGCTTCTTACTAAGCAAGATGTGCGAAACCATACCCAGGAGTTGCGAGCTGACGATGCACGCGGTCGGACGTTCTATCGGTTCACCAGCGGCTCGACTGGTGTGCCGCTTGGCATTGAGCATGACGCGAACTCGCGGGCGGCCATGTGGGCGGCAAAGTACCGTGGGCACCGCTGGCATGGAATCGACGTTGGAGAGAAGACCGCGTTAGTGAGAGGGGCTCCGGGCAAGCCAGCTGCGTTGCGCATCAAACGGCTCCAGGATGCGCTCATGAATGTCCTGCGCTTGTTCCCCCATGAGATCAGCCCCCAATCGGTCACGGCGTTCTATCGGCAGTTGGCGCACTGGCACCCGCGCCAGCTCGAGGGCTACCCCGCAGCACTGCACCAGATGGCGAAGCTCCTACAGGAGCTGGAGCTCGACGGCCGGGCACTGGGCTGCCAGCTGGTGGTCACCGGAGGAGAGGCGCCCCATGATTTTCAGCGCACCTGCCTCCAAGAAGTGTTTGGGTGTCGGGTGGCTGACGAATATGGCTGCGCGGAGGTGGGGATTCTTGCCTTTGAGTGTCCGGCTGGCCGGCGGCATATTCCCGTGGAGAACGTCTACATCGAGACCCAGCCCGGCCTCCAGGGTGCCACCGAACTCGTCTTCACGGGCTTGGTGAACCAGGCTATGCCGTTTATTCGGTATCAGCTGGGGGATCTCGGCATTCTGGAGACAGAACCGTGTCCCTGTGGGCGGGTGGCCCCGACCGTAACGAAGCTCCAAGGCAAGAATGTCGGCCTCGTCCGGACCATGGCGGGCCGCTGGATCCACGATATTGTCATTCGGGACCTCATCTACCAGATCGAGCACCGTCAGATGGGGGTGGAGCAGATCCGGTTTATTCAAGAGCCGGATGCGAGCATGGCCGTGGACATTGTCCGGGAGACGTCCTTCCGGGCGGAGACGGTCGTGTATCTCGAGCAGGCCGCTCCGGCAACTCCTTGGAGAGTCCCTGCAGGTGCACACGCGCTTTGTGGAGCAGATCCCACCACAAGATTCCGGAAAGTTCTGCTACTTTATTTCGAGACTCCCCGAGTCGACTCTGGAGTCTAGTCCAGTCGCGACACAGGCCGGCAGGATGTTAGCGGCGGGTGGGGTCAGATCAATCACCCCAGCGAGCCCAGGGTCGAAACGATCAACAGGAAACGGTTGAGCAGATGCATCTTGAACAGGGCGACAAGCGATTCATCGGAGCCTGCGTACTCCTATGTGTTGGCTTCTCCCTTATTGGCTGGTTCGTCTGGGGGCCAATCACTTCAGTTGTTTTGCTGGGACTCGTGATGGGAATTTTGCTGACCGGCCAGATTGAAAGCTACCGTAGGAGCCAACTCCAGTACCGGCACGTGCAGTCGCTCTTCTCCATCTTCTCATTATTGAAGATCAACGCACCGTTACTACTGATGGCAGGGTGGGCGATTCCGCCTGATTTCGCCGCGACAATCATTTCGCTCATCTTTGAGCACAAACCCCGACGCGTGTTGGAACTCGGCAGCGGGACCTCGACGTTGATCACCGCCTATGCCATCAAAGCCATGGGGGGTGGGATGGTGACTTCCTTGGAGCAGAAGAAGCAGTTCGCCGAGCAATCGTTACAAAACGTGAGGAAGCACGGGTTGCAGGACGTCGCGACGGTCATCTATGCACCAATGAGGGAGGTCACCCTGCGAGGCAAAACCTGGCTCTGGTATGACACCGAGCCGCTCAGGGAGATGCGCGGAATCGACATGGTGATCGTGGATGGCCCAACCCAGGTCGGTCGGCAGAAACTACCTCGGTATCCCGCGCTCCCAGTGCTCATGCACGCGTTGAGCGAGCGGACTGTGGTGCTCGTAGATGACGCCTCGCGGGCGGATGTCAAACAGATGGTGGAGCTGTGGCGCAAGGAGTTCGCCGATTTTGAATACGAGCTGCTGGATACCGAGCAGGGCGCCGTTATTTTTCGTCGACGGACTAACGCTGCTGCACCAGTTGAAGTGAAACCAGAATTTATCAGGGGTTAGGCGATGCACAAAAATGGGCATCTTCAATACAAAGTCAAAGTCTTGCACCTGTGCGATAAGCTGGCTGTCGACGGGGGCGTAGCAGGCATCGCCCGCTCGTTGTTGTTGGAACTGCCCCGGTACTCGCCGCGCTTTGAGCCGATCGTCTACACCTTACGAGCGGCAGACCCCGGCTGTCAGCTTCTCAAGGACCAGGGGATTGCGGTGACCTCGATGGGGAAAGGCAAGTTTGATCCCTTCACGCTGGCAGAGGTGCTCCGTATTGTGAAGCAGGAGCAGCCGGCGCTCATCCATACGCACGGGTTCGCCGCATCAAATTTTGGCCGGCTCGCCTCGTGGCTGACCAGGACACCGGTCATTGTGGAGGAGAACTTCTGTTATCACACCCCAGTGTATCAGCGGATCGCCGATCGACTGCTATCACCACTGGCCGTAAAAGGCGTCGCAGTCTCTGAAGCGACAAAGACGTTCATGGTTCATAAGCGATTCTTCCGGACCGATCGGGTCCACGTTGTCTACCGCGGCATCGTCTTGGAGGACGGCGTGACGACCAGGCGCAAATCAACCAGTGCGCCCTCACCCAAGGAGACATACAGAATTCCGGATAACCATCAGGTGGTCAGCGTGGTAGGTCGTCTTCACCATGTCAAAGGGCAGCACGTCGTCCTCCAAGCGATCCCAGAGGTGCTGCGGCGGTTTCCCCGCGTGACGTTTCTGTTCATCGGTGAGGGTGCTGAACGACCTAAACTGGAAGCGCTTGCCAAGCACTTCGATATTGAGGCCCACGTCCGGTTTCCTGGATTTATCACTGAGGTAGACCCCGTCTTGGAGCAGACGGATATCCTACTCATCCCCTCCCTCTCAGAAGCATTCGGGCGAGTCGCGGTTGAGGGGATGCACCGGGGCTGCGCCATTATCGCCAGTCGCGTGGAAGGGCTGCGGGAAATCTGTCATGACGGCGACGATGCGCTGCTCATCACCCCGGGCGATCCGCGCGACCTCGCAGAGAAACTCCTCGTGCTCTTAGAAGATGAGACACTTCGAGCGCGGCTCGCGGAGCACGCGAGAGAAAATGCCAAGCGATTTTCGATCCATCAGACGGTGAAGAAGTTCGAACAGATCTACGACGAGGTCTTGTGAGCCATGGCGATAACGGCATTGAGGCGCTTGACATTTGAGCTGAACGAGTCGTACCGAAGGAACCGGGGCGATGTGCAGGGTCTTGTGTTTCGGCACTATCCGGACTTCGTGCTGAACGCCCGCCTCAACGCCATTGAGGACCAGGTTATCGTGTTTGCCTTCCACGACGTTGAGCCAGAGACATTCGAGCGCCAGCTTCGCCATCTCCGGGAGAACGACTATCACGTGCTGAAGAGCGCGGATGCATTGTTGGCGTGCCTGCGCGGGGAACAGCCGATTCAGCCAAAATCCGTGCTGTTAACGTTCGATGACGGTGTGGAGAGTCTTTATACGGTGGTATTTCCGCTGCTCAAACAATACGGGTTTCATGCGGTCAGCTTCATCGTGCCGAGCTTCGTCGGGAAAGTGCGTTTCTGTACGTGGGAACAGCTTCAGGAGATGCATCAGTCAGGAACAGTCGATATCCAATCCCACACCTTCTTCCATCGCTTCGCGCCGGATTGGCCGCGTGCAGTCGGATGTAATGGTATTCAAGGCGGCCTGGCGGAGGCCGATCGGTATCCCACGATGAGCGAGGAATATCGACGGGCGAGAGAGGTAATTGAGGAGCGCTTGGGCAAATCGGTCCGGCATCTTTGTTACCCCGATTATGACGGGACCAAGGCCAGTGTGGCCGCCTCTCAGGCTGCGGGCTACGTGAGCAATTTTTGGGGCGTGATCCCTGGCCGGAAGACCAACCGAAAGGGCAACGACCCGTTTTATATCGTCAGAGTATTGGAGGATTATTTATTGTGCCTTCCGGGTCAAGGACGGCGCTCCCTATGGAGCGTCGCAGTGCGACGCGTCAAGCAAAATGGGAGGCCGGCAATGAAACGCCTCCTGGGTAAGCCTCGGCCTATTCCTGAGCTAGTGGGATGCGACCGATGACGCCTGCTCGTGAAGCCCGGTCGTCTTCAACGAGCCGCGGGCCGATGGTCCCGAGCATTGCCACCCCCCATCAGCTTGCGGATCGCGCAGTGCTCTCTGGGATCATGCGGGTGTTCGATCTAATCTTCTTGGGTGTGGTGGTCATGGCGGCGCGGTTTCTGGGCAAGGAAGGTTTTGGGTTGTTCATCTTCGGGCTGACGCTCGCGACGGTGATGGTGTCTCCGCTTTTGGAAGCGTTTGTGCCGCTCGTTACAAAAGACGCGGCCCGGCATCCCGCAAGCGTGGGAACCACGGTAGGGACGGTGATCCCATGTCAGCTGGTGCTGATGTTCGGCTTCGTGCTGATCGGGTGGGCCAGTATGCATCTGCTGCATTGGCCGATGGGGCGGCAA
>Ga0209515_10009803_pt1 | contig 10822 bp, 15 predicted proteins | sample Subgroupgradi54m_FD_187454 | JGI IMG/M metagenome (GOLD analysis project Ga0209515, IMG submission 187454) | Subsurface groundwater microbial communities from S. Glens Falls, New York, USA - GMW60B uncontaminated upgradient, 5.4 m (SPAdes)... ...
GAGTGTCCGCACCGATGCCCGGCGGGCCTACATGATGTACGATCTCATGCTGGCGACCGGCCTGCGGTTATCGGAGGCAGTCAACCTGAACGTCGGAGACGCCCAAGGCCGAACCACGCTGGAGATCGTGGGGAAAGGGGCGAAGGTGCGGGAGATCCCGCTCCACAAGGCCATTCAGGAGCACCTGGCCGCCTTCCTGCGGTGGAAGGCCTGGAAACGGGAGTCCTTGGAGCCAGATGCCCCATTGTTCATCAGTCGCAACCACCGGCGCCTCTCCCCCCGGCAGGTCCAGCGGGACTTGGCCAAGTGGCTCGCGGTGGCGGGGATTGAGGGCCACTACAGCCCCCATGCCCTGCGGCATACGGTCGGGACCGAGCTCATGCGCAAGACGGGGAATATCCGACTGGTGCAGGAGTACCTGGGCCACGCTGACATCAGCACGACCCAGGTCTACACCCACGTGACCAAAGAAGAATTAGGGCAGGCTGCTGAGCTTCTGGCGGTGTAGGCGGCCTTATTTAAACACAAGAATGGCTAGCAGAAGAGAAGCGATAATTACCAACAGGATGGTGATATTAAACAGTTGGTTACTGATAAGCTGAAGTGCTGCGCCGAGACCGGAGTCAGGAAGCCAGCCAAGAATGGGAAACTTCTCTGAAATCTTCTGCAGAGTTCTACGAGTCTCGGCTGGCGAGACGTTAGGGAGGCTATTCATAGTGCTAGCGGTTAGCTAATCATCCCCTACCACGATAGGGGCGTCTGTGGCGTAGGGATTGTTGGCGCTTTGGGAGCTATACGGGCTTCCATACTGCCCGTAGGGATTGTTCACACTATTCGGAGAGTATGGGCTTCCGTATTGCCCATAGGGGTTGCTGGTCGACGCCGGATCATACGGGTTGGCGCTGACCTTCCCCAGGGCGGTCCCATCTTGCGCATACAAGCGGGGGGCGTCAGTAGTGTATGGGTTTGTTGCGCTTTGACTGCTGTAGGGGCTCCCATACTGGCCGTAGGGGCTGTTGATGCTGGTCGATGCGTACGAGCTTCCGTATTGCCCGTACGGATTGCTCGTCGAGTCCGACCCATATTGGTTGGCGCTGTACTCACCCAGGTACTCATCGCCAAACGCGGGACATGACCACAAGACACCACAGAACACAAGCACGGCCCCGAACGCTTTCTTGCTCATGTCTGCCCCCAGCGTGTCATTCGGGTTTCGGTGGCATCAGGTGAATAAGAAAACACACGATGGCGCTCACAAGTGATGCGAGAAACACGAATTCTGTCAGCATTATCAGCCAATCCCAAGAGAGGTGTGATAAATCCATCTGGAAAAACGATACCGAAGACATCTCGATCAAGAATAAGGCTATTGATACGACGACACCAATGAGCGATTGGAGCGCTCTTCGTAACCAAATCTTCGACTCAGCCATTTCCCCTTCCGTAGTTTTAAAGTCGCAAAAGAGAGAGATTGCGCCGTTGACCCCCCTCATTCCAGCACAGCGGACGCGCCCCGGCAAGGGAAAACGCGACGTTCACCCCCACCGAAAGGAGCCCTTATGCACCTCCCCTGTAGCTACCCGACGAAGGCGGGGCCACCCTGCCAGGCCCCGGCCCTGACGGGGACGCATCCCCCGGCCTGTATCAGCCATGACCCCCGCCCGGCCACCCGGAGCTTGAAGCGCGCCGCCGTCCGAAAGGGCGGCCAGCAGGTCTGGGCCAAGCAGCGGGCCCTCACCCAGGACATGGGATCGCGGGAGAGGATCATACGCCCCTCACTGGACCTCATCGAACATTCCCTGTCAAGCGCTGAGACCTCTTGGGAAGAAGCGAACGACCTTCTCATTGCCAAAGGGCTGTTGGAGGAGTACATCAAAGCTGGACACAGCCGGGAAGCGATCCGAGCCCTAAGAGCCGCGCATGCAATCCTCCAGAGATCGTATTGAATCCAAACCTGTGGGAGCGGCCTCCGGCCCCAGAGGGGATCCATGTGGGTCCCCGCGCTCGCCACAGTCTGCCGGTCGGAGAATCAGGTAGTGGGTCAATTTGAAACTGGGCTAGCTCGTAGAGAGTAGTTCGTTCTCGGTTCTAAGTAGGTAATCACTCAGAGCGTTTATGTATGCGTCGTACTTGCGCTGATCGCGCGGGTGTTCATTACGACCACCGAGATCTGAACGTTTTTCGATTCGACCTAAGTATATTGATTCATCTATCAGATTGAAGAAATACGTCAGTCGAAATCCCCCGCTGGCACCTCTGTTTGCATCAGGATTAGGAATCCTTGCGTTCCATAGCTCAAACTTATTCCTAGGTGTTCTATGGCATAACCGCTGCTTATTGGTTGGTACTCTTCCAGCACTGGTAGCCCACCGCTTGATTGCTTCGCGAATTTCTTCTGAAAGCTCTAGCTCTTTGGAGGTTTCAATGTAATCGTGGGTTTCAACGTACTGCCAACTACTCACAGGGAGGGAACTACCGGCGGAAAAACTCGATGTCGCTTGCGTAGTGATAGTCAACTATCGTATATGGTTTTGAGTAAAACCATGGGGCTTCAAGATGGGTTTGATTCACAATTTTCTCAGTAGGCCACAACAGAAATTCGTTACATATTTCCTTCAAGAGAGTTCTCTCGTAGTCGTCAAAGATTGAGACTTCTGAATCAGTTTTGGGGGTATATTTGACCGTCTCGCCATCCTTGAATGGTTGGATCTCGATAGAAACCTTCCCCTCTTGTGCTAAGGTTGTTAACACGTCATCAATGCAGCGAGGGACAGGGCCATATTGCTTGCTTACATAGGTATCATTAGTCACGCTGCGCGTTCGATCCCTATAGGAAATAAAGTCGAGGTAGTAAAGCAGCTTGTTGAGTTTCGTGGCCCCTAGGTACTGATTGTTGCAGTATCTAGTAAAATACAGCACGGCGTTTACATACTTGTCCCACACCAGGCTCTGTTGTAGACCTACTGCTATGACCATATTTGCCTCCTCCCTCAAGCATACTGCCATACTGTGTGGAAGTGAAGCAAACAATCTTCTTAATCTGTCAAGTTCTGTTGCAAAATAGAAGAGATTGTCAGACCTTGAAGCAGACCCCGGCCCAGGCGGTGGGGTAGCGAATCGGGTGTGGACGGTTCAGGGGATCATCAGCTTGCTGGAATCAAACTGACCCGCTATCCTCGTAGCGTGAGCATGATGCTAGAAATCCAGCAGCTTGGCGGGTGTGATCTGAAAGGCCCTGGCGAGCTTCCCCGGAAGCGTTTTTACAGCGCACTAGAAGTTGAGAGTTGTTTCAGCTTTGCTCCGCTTCTCCAACCAACTTGCTCAACTTTGTTCCCAGTGCCCCGGCGACTCGGTGAGCGACCTCTAATCCGACAGCAACCTTGCCAGCCTCAACTTTGCTGACGTACGTCCGGTGGATCTCCGCCTTTTCGGCGAAGGCTTCTTGGGAGAGTCCCAATCGATGTCTTCGGTGCCGGACCGCTGTGCCAAACGCTTGCTTGAATGACGCCATTGTCCCCCTTGAGGTTCAGGGGTAGAATGGCGCAATGTAGCTTATCGGGCTACAGACGATGGTCTACAAAGTGAAATGAGAAACTCTCTACAGCTAGGCAAGTAGAGGAGCCACGGCATGTTTAACACCCTAAAAAGTATCTGGTCAGATACACGCAACGTGTCCAAGCGCAGATGGTGGTGGCTTGATTTCAAAACTCCCCTGACTAGAGATAGTGCTCTGGGAACTCTGCGGGGAATAGGAGCTGCTTTCTATGGATTGGCTATTTTCCAGCTCGTCATCACTTTGGTCGTTTTTAATGCACTAGGTGGAAATTGGGGATTTTTCTTGGACGTTGTCCTTTTCCTTGCCCTCGGATATTGCATACGGAATTTCCAGAGTCGGGGGGGTTCGGTGGCAGCGGTTCTCTATGGGGTCGTTACGCTCCTCATAACCTTTGATAATCTTATAAAGCAGTTCTCAGGCGGTAAAACAAGCGGAGGGACCATTGTCCTAGCGCTAATGGTGTTGATTTACTCAGCCCAAGCGGTGCGAGCAAGTTTTGCCTATCACAGGATGAGCGATTCTAGACTGAATATCAGGAACGTGATTATTAAGAATCTCTTGGCCCTGATCTATGCTGCATGTTCTGGATTCGCATTCCTTGTTGTGGTGGCCGCCCTGAGACTAAATGCTGGAATGGTTAGTCAGGAGACATTGGGGACATTACTGCTTCTAGCGGTGCTTACACCTGTAGGCCTCACGTATAGAGGGTGGCTCCCCTTTACGAGCAATAGACCCTTTGTAATTTATCCGGTTGATTCAACGATGGATGGTGGTCGACCCGCGGTATCATAGGGAAAGAAGAGAAAACGTTGTAAGTTTCAGCAGTCCAAGGGGAAGTTCAGAAATGAGTAGCAAAGTTCGGTTACTCCTAATTTTTCTTGCCATACCGCTGATGGCTTTGGCCACAGCCAGCGGCGTCGAATGGAAACTCGACTCGACTCTTCGTGATGCGTTGCGTAAACAGTATCCAGAGGAAACAGCATGGGTCGCTCATGTTTCTGTGTCCACCGTTTGCCGTAATTACGAGCTGCGCTCCAAGCTTATCGAAATGTGTAACTTGAGCGACAACATGGCACGAATGAAGGTCGGTGCTATTGTTGCGGCGATCCTCGGTCTGGCCCTTCTCATTAGTATTAAAATCGCCGGAAACATTGCTCGGGGTAGTCGAATTTTACTACTCGCGATTTTCGCTCCGGGTTTACACCTGACGATGTTGGCGTTAAGTGCGCTAATGATTCTACACGCTACGCTCGGAATAGCCGCCGTCTATTACGGCGCATCCATTTTTGCAAACACGGTGCCCGTTGGATTTATTCTTGCGTTGGGTTTTGGTGCAGTTGTGGGTGTTCTCGCGATGCTCCGAGCGCAATTTAGCACGATCAGAAAAGCAACCATCACTGTCCTAGGGAAGAAATTAGAGCCGCAGGAACATCCAAAGATATGGAAGTTCATCACCGAACTGGCACAAATAATGGGCGCCGGTCATCCCCACGCGATAGTTGCCGGATTGGAGCCGAATTTCTATGTGACTGAAGCAAATATCGTCTGCCTAGATGGGAAGCTGAGAGGACGGACCATGTACGTCTCCGTACCCCTTTGTCGTATTCTCAGTCTCGATGAAATGAAGGCCGTGCTTAGCCATGAACTCGCGCATTACAAAGGGCTCGATACGCGTTTTAGTCAGAGGTTTTATCCCATTTATCGAGGCGCTACCCAAGGGCTCTCGCATATAGCGCAGAACTTTTCTGAGAAAGGCGGCGCAAGTTCTATGGTCCTCATGCCCGCCTTTATCACGCTCACGTATTTTTTAAACGCTTTCTCTGAGAGCGAGAAAGAAATTAGTAGGGAGCGAGAGCTAGCCGCTGACAATGAAGCAGCGAAAGTGGACAATGCGCATAATCTGGCGACCGCTTTGGTGAAGTTCCATGCTTTTTCTCCTGCCTGGCTTACTATTAGACAAGGTATGAAACAGGCTCTCGGAAAAGGCAAGGTGTATGTCAATGCGAGTGCTCTTTTTGCGGAGATCGCTAATGGGGTGGAGAAAGATAAAGCTTTGAGTGCGGTTTCAGAGGAGGGACCTGTTCACCCAACAGATTCTCATCCGCCTCTTAGCCATCGCCTCAAGAATCTGAATCTTACGTTAGAGCAAGTTACCAAGGACGCTTCCGATACGTCGCCTGCCAAACCAGCAGCGAGCTTATTAGAGAACATGGAGGAGCTAGAGAGAAATCTAACAGAGGTTGAACATGCCGTGATGGTGAGAACCGGAGAAGCAAAAATTGGTGGTGAACCTATGTCGACGGAAGTAGCTCAAAGCGAGAAAGATACCGTGAAGCCATCTACCGCTTAAGATATTTTTGGCAGACGAGCTAGCTGAATTGACAACGATATCTCGTACTTGTCTAGGTATGCTTGTTGTTCTCGGAGCTATCTCCCTCCTAGCTTATCAAGGGAGGGCTCAAGAACGGGAAATCCTTAGGACGATACAGGAGAAGAATTGCCAGTCGTACATCAATGAGTCACGGAAAGCTCTATTGGAAAACAGTGAAAGTTTACACCGATTGGTGCATGAGATACAGAACGGCTATGATAGAGAGGTCAGGTTAAAGACATATCCCCCTCCTCAAAACATCCTCAAAGAACAGGAGCAAGCCCTTCAGCAACTCAACTCTTTTCTAAGTAAAGCATTGAGCGATTGGAAGATGCTGAAACCTCCGAACATCCTGCGGAGAATGCACAATGACTATCTCAACCTTGTTTTATTCAAGTATGTCGGCTTTTTGGCAAACCACTATGGACGTGTCAAGGGAGAGGGTAGGTTAAACTTGCCACCCGAAGATCAAAGCCATTCCGACGAGCTTGCTAGGCAGGCAACTAGAAGCCTAGAAACTGCCATGATTGGTGAGGAAAGAGGGCGAACAATTCTAGCCGCGCCGCCCACGGAAATGGCGAAACTTATTGTTGCTACGGAAAAAGAAGAGGCTGCGCTTTATCAAATCGCCAAACGTTACGGATTTAGCAGAGAAACGTGGTCCTTCTATAATTGCTATGCGGAGAAGATCAAAGACATTGCTCAGGACGTTACTAGTTATACGCTCGAATCATTTGGTATTCAGAACGATAAAGAGCAGGAGGCGCGGCTATACATGATCGCGCTATATACTTACACGTATATTGCAGAAGTGTCCGGGGCAAAGAACACCAAAGCGAAAGAGGCATTTAAGCCTTTGCATACAGCGGTCTTTATAGTGCAAGGAAAAAATCCGACACGGCAAGGGGTGAAAGCCCTGTCACAAGCGTTTGAAGAACTCGTCCCGCTATGGAACGAAATGCCAGGAATTACGTCGAAAGATAATAAGGCCAACCCCCTAGACACCGTGTTGGCAAGGACAGTCTACGGCGAAGCAGTGAAAGCTGGTAGATCGTCAGATGTGAATCTACTCGTACACGTAGAGGATTATTGGGAAGGAAAACTGAGGGACTTAGAAAACGCCCAGAGTCAATGTCTTGATGAACTGGGGAATAATGCAAAGTAACTAGCTTTGCATGTGGAGAAGACGTGATGATGACTCCTCGCGCTTTACTCCCCGCATTCTTGCGTTCCTCGGCCTTGGTTCGGTATAAGGAGACCGACGACGCGGCCCGCGGGCGAGCGGATAGGCTCAGGCAAAACAAGCCCTTTATTGAGGCAGTGAAGCAATTGCGTGAAAGCCGGCAAATTAACTGCCCGAATAATAGGCAGCTTCTCAAGCGGTTGATTTCATCGACAGGGTCCCTATCGTACTACAGAGCGGAGCGGCGGTATGGGCGGCAGTTACAAAAACTCGGGGTTACTCCTGATAATCAAGGCACTAATCCGCTTTCTGTCAAACAAGAGTTCCGTGCCCGACGAGTTTCCGGGCTCGATAAAGCGCAGGCCCAGGCCAATCAATCGTGGAATCGGTTGCTAGGTCAGCTAGGACCTCAGGACGTCCCCATGTTGTTGCTCGACCGCTTCAAGCTCCCCCGTTCCTGGGAGTTACCGATTTCCCAATTTGTGCTCCTCGATAAACTAGTTGGCCTCCAGTCTGCCGGATGCCACATATTTCTTGATGGTCCGGTGGGCCAGTCTCGGGAACGATTGCTGATTGAGGTATATGCCACTACGATCGTACAGGACGTCGTAAAGCGTTGGCATGAGGTAGAGCAATATCAGGCACGCTTTCTCCAAGGGTTTCAGTGGAAGGGAGTGCGGGGCGTCCACCATCCACAACTTCAGCGAGAAATAGCCAAATTGGATAAAAGTGGCAAGAGCGCCCGGGAGATTGCCCAAATATTGTCAGTTAAAAAAGGGTGGGGGGGAGTGAAACAAGAGAATGTGAGCAAGATGCGTCAGCGGATGCGGCGGAGGGTACAAGAGCCCCTGGACACAAGAAATAATTTGTAGCGTCCTCGCGCTAAAAAACTAGGCTGTGGTATCACGGAGGCCGTGGTCAGCAACCACGGCTATTTTTCTGCCACGAGGTGACGAGGCGTATGCGCACAAGGGGTTTTGAGATGTCCGAAATCCAGATCGTCCCGATCAAACCGCGGGATGGTCTCGTTGCCTTCGCCTCGTTCGTCCTGAGTGGTGCGCTCTACATCGGCGATGTGGGCATCCACGTTCGTCCCACTGGGGAGTACCGACTCGTGTATCCGGCCCGGACCCTTCCCAACGGAAAGGTGATTAGTGCCGTCCACCCGATTGATAGGCCGACGGCCGACGCCATTCAGCAGGCGGTGGTGAACAAGCTCGAATCCTTACCCCGAAAATGTGATGACCAGACCTATGTCGAACCCAGCCCCAGCACCTGATTGCCTCAGCGCCACACTCCATTATCAGCAACTCGGGTGGGTGGTGATCCCCGTTCACACGATGTCCCCCTCAGGCCAGTGTAGCTGCGGGAACCCATCGTGCCCCAAACCTGGCAAGCACCCGCGGGTTGCTTGGAAGGAATTCCAATCCCGCATACCTGCTGAAGATGAAGTCCGAACATGGTGGTCTCGGTGGCCTGATGCTGGGATGGCGGTCGTCTGCGGGAAGGTCAGCAGAGGCTTGATTGTCTTGGACATCGACGATCCAGTCGTGGCCGAGCGAATTCTGCAGCTCGCCCCTCAAACACGGGTAGACCGGACACCGCGTGGCGGCATCCACCTCGTTTTCATAGAGACGGAAGAGAACAGCACCAGCGGTGTCTTAAAGGCTGGAATCGCCGACCTCCGGGGTGAGGGGGGCTGCTGCATTCTGCCCCCGACGCCTGGCTACGTCACCGTGATAGACCAACCCCCCGCCAGAACCCCCAACGCCAGGGCATTGGCCTACAACATTCTCCGCAGTGTTGGGGTAACAGTGGGGGATGAATCGATCCCACAGAGGGCCTATGCGCGGTTGCAGCACCCCCCGGTCGTCAAGGGAGAGCGCCACAACGTGCTTATGAGTGAAGCCGGGCACCTGACCAGATTGTACGGCCCAGACCCCCTACGGATTGGTGCGGCCCTGCGGGGGCTCGACATGGCCCTTTGTCAACCACCCCTCTCCAAAGAGGACCCCGAGGACTTCGAACAGATCGTGGACTATGCCGTCTCAAACACGCCAGGGAACTCCACAACTCCACCCCCTATATATAGCCGTGGAGAAATGGAGTTGCGACCCCTGGCTTTGGCGAGCGTGGAGGAGCCGGGAGAGCGGGGGCAGGTCGTCCAAGGACTGATCCCGCAAGGGTGCCCGACCCTCCTGTACGGGGATGGGGGGCAGGGGAAGTCTTTCGTCGCCCTGACCATCGCCACGTGCGCGTGCGCAGCACGGCCATTCCTGAACCTCCCCGTCCAGCAGAGCCCGGTGCTCTACATCGATTGGGAGCTGGACGCGGAAGAGATGACCCGGCGGGCGTACCGGGTCGCACGGGGATTGGGGTTGCCGCGGCCCCCCGAGGGCTTGTGGTACATCCGGGCGGAGCACTCGGTCTCAGAGTCCCTCAAGGCCATGGCCCGTATCATCCAAGAGCAGAAGATCGGCGTGGTGGTGTTGGATTCGGTAGGTCCCGCTTGTGGGGGAGACCCTGAGCAAGCCCGGTTTGTCATCCCCCTCATGAACGATCTACGGAAGCTGAACACCACCTTCCTCCTCATCGACCACCAGGCGAAGCTGCAACAGGGACAGAATTACACCCACAAGACCCCGTTCGGCAGCGCCTATAAGTTCAACCTGGCCCGGTCGGTCATCCAAGTCCAGCGGGTCGATGGGGAACCAGGCCGGATGCGGATGATCTTGCGGCACACCAAGTCAAACCTCGGGCCCTTGCAGGACCCGATCCCGACCCAGCTCATCTTTGAACCAGGCCGCGTCCGACTGGAGCCGGCTGATGCAACCGACCCGGCGTTCGCCCCGGCCCTACGAGCGGAAGACCGGGTGGAATCAAGCCTGCGGGAGGAGGGTGAGACGACGGCAAAAGCCCTTGCAGAACGTACAGGGCTTGAACCGGGCACGGTTGTCAACGCCATCACCAAACTCAAGAAGCAGGGTCGAGTGCTCATACAGGGTAAAGAAGGACACGCCCCGGTCTATGCAGCAGCGAACTCCACAACTTCACTCCCTATTAAGGGTGATGGAGTTGTGGAGAAGACTGCGGGAGTTGATTGATGAATGAACGGCTGGTGAATATCAGGGAAATGGCGGCGATCCTGGGGGTCCAACCCTCCTGGTTGTACAAACGCACATGCCGCCCTGGAGCGATCCCCCACCTGAAGCTGGGGAAGTATGTCAGGTTCCGTCCTTCCGAGGTCATGGCCTTTTTCAACAAAGGGCCTTCGGCTCGGCTGGAAAGTTGAGCGGGGGAGCGGTATGCTACTACCATGCCCATGCCTAGAACGAATCCGCTCTCGCAAGTCCTCACCATTGCTGAAGCCAGCCATCAGTTCAAGCTCTCTATCAGATATTTGCACTACCTCGTTGTCCACAAGCGTCTTCGTGGCCGTAGGTCCAACGGAACGTGGCTACTGGACAAATCTTCGCTCCAGCAATTCCTCAAGACCGAACGCAAGCCCGGTCCCAAACCCCGCGCTATTCGGAAAAAGACACCGAGAGAATTTAGCTAGTACATTATTACCAAATTTTGCTATAATACAGGTAGCGGAGGAGCTTGCTACCTGATGGCCCGAGTCCGGATTGTGAGACGCTGCCACGCCTGCGGGAGAAACACTTCCCGGAACGCCTGCACCCACAAAGGCGTTCGATACGCCGTCGTCATG
>Ga0209515_10009804_pt1 | contig 10821 bp, 5 predicted proteins | sample Subgroupgradi54m_FD_187454 | JGI IMG/M metagenome (GOLD analysis project Ga0209515, IMG submission 187454) | Subsurface groundwater microbial communities from S. Glens Falls, New York, USA - GMW60B uncontaminated upgradient, 5.4 m (SPAdes)... ...
TAGATTCAATCGTGTTTCCCCAAAATTCAAATCGTAGCGGATTTTCTCCAACATACGAAAACACATCAAGGATACCGCCCCGTACTGCATAATCGCCATACCCTTCAACAAAATTTTTCTTCTCAAAACCGAGCAGGTTAAGTTGTTCAAGCAGTTGCTGAAAATTGTGTTCCTGTTCAATGCCAAGTTCTATGTTAGTTTGAGCAAATGTAGCGGGCTTGGGCACTTTTTGTGCAATTGATTGTGGCGAGGCAATGACTACCCCTTGTATTCCTTTTGAAAGTGATTGAAGAGTTTCTATCTGCGAAAGCGGAGAACTCAAATCAAGCATAGCCGCTTCATGTGATGGGCGTTCACCGAAGAACATCACCGATTGCTGACCGATTATCGAAATACAATCGTCGCGAAGTTTTTCGGCTTTATCTTTGTCTGATGCAATAACGACAATTTGCCGATCTGCTTCTTCTGTTATATTTGAAAGCACATACGCTAACAATGATCCCGCAACGTTATGAAGAGTCATAACCTCTTTCGGTTGCAAACTCCCCAATGCTTTTGTTAGCTCAACAAACGGAGTTGAACGACAAAATGTATGCTGTATGGATTTTATATCACTCATGGAAAAACAATTGTCTGAAAATCAGAACCGATAAAACGCACTTTACCCCTTCAATCACGCATTTGCGGGAAAGTAAGGGGTAACTAAAGTACAGAAAAGCAGGGGGATTGTCAAAAAAAATGAGAACTGGCTTGGTATTTGGTAATTGGTGGTATTAGATACTTTGCACTTTGCAACACTCTCAGGAAGTTTGCAATATTGCAAAGTTGCAAAGTACCGAAATCGACTTGTTTTAGCCATTTGTATTTAATGCAGGAAGATAGGAATAGGATGAAATGGCAGGAGAAAAACGAACCTTACTGTATTGGGATGACAGTGTAAAGGGCTTTGGGGAGAATTTCCTAAATCCTGTGCGCTAAAGAAGTATTTATTCTATTTTCACTACTCTCATTCGTTTTACTGCACCGCGCCGTTTCTTCGTTTCTAATCGTTTTTCTTTAACTGATGCAGGTGTTTTTGTAGGAACACGTTTTTTTCTCTTTTTTAGAGCAACTTTCATATCCTGAATGAATCGTTCGATTGCCAGTTCTTTATTTTTACTTTGACTTCTTGATTCTTGAGAAACAAGCCTGAAAACGCCATCCGAATCAACCCGTGCGCCTAATTTGGTAATTGCACGTTCTTTCTCCTCATCCGAAAGAGTTGGCGATTCTGCAATATTAAAGAGTAATTCGACCTTCGTCTCAACTTTGTTGACGTTTTGACCACCTTTTCCGCCGCTTCGCGCAGTTCGGAACGATAGCTCGGAATAAGGGATTGTAACCGTAGGGGTTATAAGTAATTCTTTTATCATATAGTAAAAGATACGAATTTTTTATCTGAGGGTTATTAATTGGGTGTCATTCAGACAGGTTGTGCGATGTTGCTTTATGACTTGTAGAGTGTTTTTGGGAAGAATTTGAATATGATTTAGAGAAAAGGAAGGCAAAAGTTGGAATATTTGTGAATGTTTTGTGCTTGGTGCATGGTGGATTGTGGTTAGGTTGTAGTTAAATGATAGTTAAATTGTGGTTGGTTTGTTCTTGGTTCTTGGTTCTTGGTTCTTGGTTCTTGGTCATTTGTCATTAGTGATTGGGTGGGATGGTTCACGACACCTCAGATAGAGCGCTCTGTCATTATGTGTATAGTGAGAAAAAGGATTGTTGTTTCTATGACGGGCTTATGGACGTCCCAAGGGGATCGTTGACGGGAGCGTCCGTTTTTGTATTCCCATGGAGGACCATGGGAACAAGTTCAAAAGAACAAGAACATTTTCTAACACTACAACCCGATAAACAGTTATGTCTTCGTGGGAAGAAACGGCAGGTCGAAAGACCTACCGGCACGGGAAAATTCTACTTCATCAACAACAATTTTTTCGTTTGAACATACTCCCCGACTTGCAAACGATAATAATAAACACCACTTGAAAAATTAGAAGCATCCCACTTTACCGATTGATTTCCAGCTTCCTGGACTCCATTAACCAATGTTGCTACCATCTGCCCTAATGTATTGTAAACTTCCAGCAATACGGACACGGCACGCCATGTCCCTACATCCCGAATTGTATAATTAATTGTTGTTGCCGGGTTAAACGGATTGGGATAATTTTGCAGTAATGTAACCTTCTCCGGCAAATTATATTTCTCATAAACTCCGGTGATAAATGACTGCCATGTGTTGGTACTACGCCATTTTGCTAGCCAAGAACTGCCTTTCCATACTTGGTAAAATTCCTCAATCCAGTTTCCATTATCATCGTAATTAATTGTGTGTTGAGATGAATTCACCCATGCACTTCCATTCCAATTCTGAAACAATTCCTCTGTCCTGTTCCCGTTACTATCATACACATATGTGTCCCTAAAAGCATTTATCCAAATACTACCATTCCAATATTGATATACATTCTCAATCTTATTTCCATTACCATTATATTGGTATGTGTCTCTATCGTCATTTACCCATGTACTATCATACCTCTGTTGCGACAAATATTCTATTTCATTTCCAACACTATCGTAGGTAGATGTGTATTTTCTATTATTCACCCACATATCATCATACCAAGACCAATTTAATCTCCCTGTCCTTTTTCCGGTACTATCATAGGTGAATGTAGATTTCTCACCAATCCCCCATAAGCTATCATTCCATTCTTGGTATAACATCTCTGTATTGTTTCCATAACTATCATAGCTAAAAGTTAACTTGGAAGAATTAACCCATAAACTACCGTTCCAGGTCTGATGTAAATACTCAGTCATGTTATTTGCACTATCAAAGGTATAGTTGGTTTTCATCGAATTCGCCCATAAACTTTCACCCCAAATTTGATACAGATATTCAATTTCGTTTCCATTTCCATCGTATAAATATGTGTTTCTAGACGAATTCACCCATAGACTTTCATACCATGTCTGATTTAAATCATCGGTCAATTGACCGCTACTATTATGTATGGTGGAATATTTACGGGAATTTACCCATGCGTTTGATATAGTATCCCAGCTTTCAGTAAATGTTGCAACTAAAATGTAGTTTGTGTCATTTATAGAGTTTGAGATTTTTTTATTCAACATACTGATCGAATTCATCTCATTCGTATTCTTTTTAAGAAAATCCAACCCTTTCAAGCACGACTCCTCCCTCGCTCCTCTCTCAAGCAATACTCTATTTCGATCTAAACCAATCCTATTTTTGGAATGAACATTTTCCGCCTTCTGCGAAAACGCAATTGATGTTGAGAAGACGAATACCAGAGTCACTAAAACGAATTTCATTATATACATTGTACTCGCTCTATGTAATTAATTTTAAAGGACAAACGGACTCTACTTTGCCAACAACAATTTTTTCGTTTGAACAAACTCCCCGACCTGCAAACGATAATAATAAACACCAGTTGAAAAATTAGAGGCATCCCACTTTACCGATTTATTTCCAGCTTCTTGCACTCCATTAACCAATGTTGCCACCATCTGTCCTAATGTATTGTAAACTTCCAGCAATACGGACACGGCACGCCGTGTCCCTACATCCCGAATTGTATAATTAATTGTTGTTGCCGGGTTAAACGGATTGGGATAATTTTGCAGTAACGTAACCTTCTCCGGCAAATCATATTTTTCATAAACTCCCGTGACAAGAGATTGCCAAGAATAAGATGATCGCGATTGATTTAACCAGGCGCCATTCTTCCATACCAGAAAAACATTCACACTCAAGTTCCCATTATCGTTATATGTAGTCTGAGAGTTATAGGAATTAACCCATAGGTTATTCTCCCAAACTTGTGTCACCGATTCTCCATAATTACGATCATACGTTATTCGCGATAAATCCGAATTCAACCAGGCGCTATTTTTCCAGATTTGATATAATTCTTCTGTTAAATTACCAACGCTATCATAAGAGTACTTATATCTTGAGGTATTCATCCAATTGGTACCACCCCAATTCTCATATAATTCCTCAATATTATTACCACTATCGTTGTAGGTATAGGTTACCTTACTGTAATTTTTCCAGGCTGATCCGACCCAATTTTGGAACAAATCCTCTGTTTTGTTTCCAAGGCTATCGTATATGTACGTAGCTTTTTCTACATCTACCCATAGGTTATTAATCCAGCGTTGAAAAATTTCCTGCAAAACGACATTAGTACTATCACACGTATATATTTGTTTAACCGAATTGATAAATGTATTACCAACCCAGTTCTGTGAGAGCTTTTGTTTAAGTATGCCGTTGCTATCAATAGTGGTTTCCTCTTTCGATCGATTAACCCACACACTATCTTTCCAATCCTGAAAAACATCAATTAGACCGTTCGCATTATGCCCATAGATAATCTTGCTGATATATATCCATTGTGATCCATTCCAATGGCAATATATCTGTTCCAAACTATTTCCATTGTCATCATACGAAATTGTGTCTTTAGTGTAATTGACCCAACTATGATTTGTTGTATCCCACTGTTCCCGAAGGGTTAAAACAAGTTTGTGCAATGTATCACTTAGCAATGAATTTACATTTGATTTCCACGGTAATAAGGCGGTTGTTCTTTCGTTTCCTTTCAATCCATACATACAATCTCGCTTAAGCATAATAGAATAAGATAGATTGATGTTATCTTTTTTGGGGAATTGAACATTTTGCGCCTTCTGTGAAAACGCAATTGATGAGAAGAAGATGAATACCAGAACCACGAGAACAAATTTCATTATATACATTGTACTCGCTCCATGTAATTAATTATAAAGAACAACGCACTTTATTTCGTCAACAACAATTTTTTCGTTTGAACATACTCCCCAACCTGCAAACGATAATAATAAACACCACTTGGCATATTGGAGGCATCCCACTTTACCGATTGATTTCCTGCTTCTTGCACTCCATTAACCAATGTTGCAACCATCTGTCCTAATGTATTGTAAACTTCCAGCAATACGGACACGGCACGCCGTGTCCCTACATCCCGAATTGTATAAGTAATTGTTGTTGCCGGGTTAAAAGGATTGGGATAGTTTTGCAGTAACGTAACCTTCTCCGGCAAATCATATCTTTCATAAACTCCGGTGACAAATATTTCCCATGTGTAAGTATGTCGCGAATAATTCACCCAAATACTGCCATTCCAATGTTGATATTGACCATCAGTATGTTTATCGTTATTATCATATGCCAAAACACCTCTATCTACATTCTCCCAAGTGCTTCCATTCCAACTCTGACCAATTCTCAAATTCATGTTTCCTCTAGCATCGTAGGTATAATTGGTTTTGTCGGAATTCACCCAAGCGCTATCACTCCCAAGCTGATACACCTCTTCAACAACCTTATTATCACCATGATACAAAAATGTCAATCTTTGTACATTAACCCATTGCTCGTCCCACCAAAGCTTATTCTGAAATTCGAGCATATTCCCATCACCATCATAGGTATAATAAAACCTCCTCCAATCAACCCACTTATCATGTATCCAATGAATATATCTATACTCTGATATGTATCCCATACTATCGTAGAACGAAAGTTCCTTTGAATCATTCACCCACGTACTATCTTGCCAATACTGATGTAAATCTTCAACCTTGTTACCGTTATCATCGTAGTGAAATGTAGTTATAGCGTTATTCACCCATACACTGCCATTCCAACTTGGAGTTTCCTCCACTATCAACCTCTCCTTATCATCATAGGTATAGGTGCGTTTATAGGAATTTATCCATGAACTACCATTCCAATTTTGCCTCATTTCCTCCGTTTTATTTCCATTACCATCATAGACGTATGTATATCTTTCTTCATTTACCCATAATGTCCCTTGCCAAACCTGAATTATATATTCTGTTTTTAGCCTTTTATCATTGTACGTGTATAAATATTTAATTTTACCTACCCATACATCACCATTCCAGTACAGCGACATGTCTTCGATTTTGTTACCATTATCATCATAGGTATATATATTTTTATCCAAACTTACCCAAGTATTATCGCTCCATTGTTGAAATACCAGCTCCGTTTTCTTTCCTTGATTATCAAAAGTATAAATTTCTTTTGAGTAACCTGTCCATACACTTGCTGTTGTATCCCAGAGTAAGGTGGTATGTGAAGTATTGACTATATTTGAATCGCTGATACATTGGGTTGTTTTTTCGTAAAGAGTATTTTGTGCATTTTTCTCCTCCATCTTCTTTTTGTTTAAAGAAAACAATCCCTTTAAGAGCGAATCATTCATCGCTCCTCTTTCAAACAATACTCTATTGCGATCTAAACCAAGCCCGTTTTTGGGATGAACATTATACGTCTTCTGTGAAAACGCAATTGATGATGATAAGAATAGTGCAACTCCGGCTACAGCAAGTATAACTTTATACATAGAATTCTTCCCTTTATTCTTTTAGTATATATATTAAATGTAACGAAACCATCAAGCAATGTCAAGAATTCTAAAGGAAATATATCCTCGTGCTCCCAACTCCACCCCAAAATCAGTGAACTCTTTCTTTTGTTTCTTCGTTTGTTAATTCATACCTTAGTATTGTCATGAAGTATAAAATCCTTATTTCTATTGTTATTTGCCTGTTTTTCGCACAGGAACTGATTTCACAGAGTGCTGTCAGCAGTTCGTTCAAAATCGCACGCCTAAAGTTCAATGGCGGCGGCGATTGGTACAATGACCCGCAGGAAGAAGTCGGCTTGCTCAACTACGTCCGCGACCATACCAACATTGACGTAAACCCTACATACGAGTTCGTGGAAATCACCAACGAGAAGTTTTTCAGTTATCCATTTATGTATATGACCGCCCACGGGAATATCTCCTTTTCGGATATCGAAGTCCAGCGGATGAGATCATATCTTGAAAACGGCGGCTTCCTCTATGTCGATGATGATTACGGAATGGATAAACCGTTTCGCCGTGAAATAAAGAAAGTTTTCCCCGAGCAAGATCTTGTTGAACTGCCGTTTTCTTACGGACTGTACCACTGCCAATTTGATTTTCCGAAAGGTCCGCCAAAGACTCACGAACATGATGGCAAACCGCCGCAGGGATTCGGATTGTTTCACAATGGCAGACTTGTCGTTTATTACACGTATGAATCAAACCCCAGCGATGGTTGGAATCCGCCCGAAGTTCATGGCGATCCGCCTGAAAAACGTGAAGAAGCCCTCCGTTTTGGAACAAATCTTCTTGTGTGGGCGTTAACACATTAACAGGGTGATTGTTCTTCGTGGCTGGGGATTTTTCTTGGACTACGAGGGCGGGGAGACCCCGCCCCTACAAAAAAAAACAATTACAGTTCATCTTATGACAAACTACGGTCACAGGTGTTTTCGTCTCGCAATGACACTTTTTTTTAGGGACTATCCCTTGAATATCAAAAAGATTAATTGAATAGCAACTCTACTTACATTTTTTAAAAAATTCGACCGTACATTAACCTAACCAATGAATAACGATTTACAACAGCAATCAAGTTTTTACAGAGAGATTACTCAACGCCTTTCAGGGGTGAGAAGTAAAGAGCACCAAAATGCGTTGTTCTATGGCATCATAGCTACGTTTCTTGTAGCTGTTATCGCCTCTCTCATCGCTGTCATCATTGAACAACTTGCCTCGTTCGAAACGACAGGTCGTACAATTGTGACAGCGATGGTATCGCTTATCTGTGTTGGAGCAATCGGTGTATTCATCGCCCCTCCGCTTCTTCGTTTGTTTGGCATTCTTACTTCTGAATCAAACCATGCAACGGCTCTTAAAGTCGGGAAATATTTTCCCCACATTCGCGACCGGTTGCTTGATGCAATTCAAATGTATGAAAAGCGCGACATCCTCGGCTCATACTATTCCATTGACTTGATTGATGCTTCGTTTAATGATCTCTTCACACTCATTCAACCCATAAATTTCAGAGAAGCTGTCAGCGATGCCGGTATCCGCAAAATCAGAAAGTTTGCGCTGTACGGCGTTGCAGTCTTCATGCTAGTCTTTGTTCTTTCGCCTTCAGGATTTTTAAATTCCTTAAACCGTTTATCCCATTTTAATCAATCGTTCGCCGCTTCATTGCCAATTCAGTTTTCTATCGAACCCGGAAATCTTGAAGTCGTGCGCGGTGAAAACGTGCCCATTGTTATCCATACGAGCGGCAAACCCGTTAAAACAATTGAACTCCTCACACGCGGCGAGGGACAAAAAGATTTTGACAAACAAATTCTCTCGCATGGACCCAACGGAGCATTTCAGGCAACACTTAACAACATTAAGAACTCAACTGAATACTACGCAAGCGCTGAAGAAGTATCGAGTGAGAAATTTAACATATCTGTGTTAGACCGACCACTGGTTCGAACATTTCAGTTAACCATTACTCCACCTGCATACACACGTATTCCTCCGAAACTCATGGATGAAAACACAGGCGACCTTAGCGTCTATCCCGGAACAAATGTTGATGCTAAACTTCTCACAAGTAAAGAAATATCTTCTGCGGAGATGGTCTTTACCGATTCAACCACTTTGCCCTTTAAAGTGGAGAGTATGGAAGGGATAACCTCTTTTGTAGCCAAAAATAACCGTTCTTACCATTTCGTGTTAACGGATAAGAGCGGACTCCACAACGCCGACCCCATTGAATATACTATCAGAATGGTGCCTGATGAATTCCCAACAATAGAAATTGTTGAGCCGGGGAAATCTGTTGATTTGAATGAACGCATGAATATTGCCATGCTCATTAGTATTAAAGACGATTTCGGATTCACGAAACTGAGACTTGCCTATCGTTTATCTCAATCGAAATATGTACAACCATCTGAAGAGTACACATTTATTGATTTACCGTTTGCAAAAGGAACGCGAACTTCGGCTGAAGTTCCTTATCAATGGGATTTATCGCATCTCAATCTCGTGCCGGAAGATGTTCTCACGTATTATGTAGAAGTATTTGATAACGATAACATCAGCGGACCAAAATCCAGCAAGAGCGAAATGTATATAGCGCGTTTCCCATCGTTAGAAGAAGTTTTTTCAGATGTCTCACAAACGCATCAGGAATCTCTCGAATCCATGCAAAGTGTTGCTAAAGAAACACAGCAACTTGCGAAAGATATGGAGCAACTTCAACGCGACGTAAAAAAGCCGAACCAGAATGATTGGCAGAATCAGAAAAAAGCCGAAGAAATGGTAAAGCGGTACGATGCGATGAAGCAACAGCTTGATGAAACCGCTAAAAAGATGGATGAGATGGTGAGCAAAATGGAAGAGAACAAACTTCTCTCCGACAAAACGATGGACAAATATAACGAGATGCAAAAACTCCTCGACCAGCTCCGAACGCCTGAATTGATGGAAGCGTTAAAAAAACTTCAGGAGAAAATGAAGGGTCAACAGATGACTCAGGATGAGGTGAAGCAGGCAATGGAGAAAATGAAAGCCAATGAAGATGCGCTTCGCAAAAGCCTCGAGCGAATGATCGAACTCTTGAAACGAATCCACATCGAACAAAAAATTGACGAGCTGGTAAAACGCGCCGAGCAAATGCTCAAACAGCAAGAGAAATTGAAAGAACAAACGGCACAAACAAAATCGGGTGATAAGGAAAAACAGAACAGTCTTTCGAAGCAACAAGATGATATGCAAAAGCAAGCGGAAAAGATGGAAAAGGAAGCGTCCGATCTAAGCAATAAAATGGAAGAATTTCCTAAAGAGATGCCGCTCAGTCAGATGAAAAAAGCTGAACAGTCAATGAAGCAAAAAAATACTCCATCGAAGATGAAAAAATCCTCTGACCAGATGCAATCAGGCGATATGCAGGGTGCGGAACAGACTCAAGATCAGGCTGAAGAGGATATGAAAGAATTCCGCGATCAGATGAAGGAAGTCCAAAACGCACTTGATAGCAAACAGAAACAGCAAGTCCTGAACGAAATGAAAAAGCAATTAGATAATATTCTGGAGCTATCAAAGCGTCAGGAGGAATTGAAAGACGAAACAAAAGGACTCGACCCGAACTCGCAACGTTTCCGTGAAAACGCCCAGCAACAAAGCGATATTATGAATGATGTCAATAGTGTCGCCAATGCAATGAGCGAACTTGGGAAAAAAACCTTTGCTGTTAGTCCGGGTATGGGAAAAGAAATCGGTGATGCCATGCAACAAATGAGCGCCGCTATGGAACAGATGGAAAATCGCAATCCCGGCGGGGCAGGTCAGCAACAGAGTGGCGCGATGGGCTCACTTAATCAGGCGGCAATGCAGATGCAGAACGCGATGAACGGGATGATGAAGGGTGGCAAAGGCGGAGGAGGAATGGGCATGGCAGGATTACTTTCGCAACTTGGACAGATGGCAGGCGGACAAAGCGGATTGAATAAATCCACGCAGGATGCTATGGGCATGCAAGGCGAAGGCGGTATGTCGCAGGAACAAGCCGCTGAATACAAACGCCTCGGCGGACAGCAAGCGGCAATGCAAAAATCTATGGAGCAACTATCGGCAGAAGCAAAAAAATCGGAAGATTTCAGCAAATTGCTTGGCGATTTGGATAAGATTGCACAAGAAATGTCGGAAGTGCAATCCGATCTGGTGCAGGGAAATGTCAATCCTGAGACGATACAAAAACAGGAACGCATTCTTTCCCGCTTGCTCGATTCACAACGGTCGCAACACGAAAAAGATTTTGAAAAACGACGGAAGGCCG
>Ga0209515_10009805_pt1 | contig 10821 bp, 10 predicted proteins | sample Subgroupgradi54m_FD_187454 | JGI IMG/M metagenome (GOLD analysis project Ga0209515, IMG submission 187454) | Subsurface groundwater microbial communities from S. Glens Falls, New York, USA - GMW60B uncontaminated upgradient, 5.4 m (SPAdes)... ...
TTCGGGGCGGCAACTTGGCGTCGCCGTCCGATCCGGGACAGGTTTTAAAGTAATTAAACGGAGGAGATATGAAAAAGGTTTTGTTGTTGGTTTTGGCGAGTTTGGTTCTTACCAACACCTATTTATTCGCGACGACGGATTATGAAATGAAGCCGTACACCGGATCGGCTGAGTTTGAGCGGTTGAAGTCTCTCGCCGGAACGTGGAAAGGGACCACTACAGAACCGGACGGAAAGAAATGGGAAGGAACGGTTGAATATGCAGTGACCTCAAACGGAAGCGCAGTGACTGAAAAGTTATTTGCCGGAACGCCTCATGAGATGGTGAGCGTTTATCATGATACCAAAGGAAAGCTTTCCATGACGCACTATTGCGGTTTGGGAAACCGGCCGGAATTAAGCCTTGTTTCATCGACCGACAATGAAATGCAGTTTGTATTTTCAAATCCAAGTGAGATTGATCCCGCCAAAGAGATGCACATGCACTCCTTGAAACTTACGTTTGACGGAAAAGACAAACTGGTTCAGGATTGGAAACTATTTAAGGACGGCAGTGATGCAGGCGATACAGTTATTAGTCTCAGTCGGCAAAGTTAAGCGGACACATCCAATGAATAAAGCAAAGCTTTTGAGAGGAATGTTCGGACTGATTGCGTGCGGATTATTGTGTCGCGTCGTTTTTGCTGATAATTCGGGATGGGAATTCAAAAAAGAAGAAAAGGGAGTTAAAGTTTACACACAGAAGGTGGAAGGGTCTAATCTTAAAGAATTTAGGGGAGTTGCTTCCGTCAAAGCTTCCATGGATCAGATCGTTACGCTTTTTGAAGATACGCCCAGCGGCTGCGCTTGGATTTACAAATGTAAAGAATTTAAAGAGCTTAAAGTAAAAAGCCAAGATGAAAAATTTTTCTACTTCAGGCAAGAACTTTCCTGGCCGGTCCATGACCGCGATATTGTTGATTATAGAATCCGGAAGCAGGATCCCAATACAAAAGTTCTGACTTATCACATTTCAGAGACTTCCGAAAACCTTTATCCGGAACAGAAAGATGTGGTCAGAATGCCTTATCTTAGAGTTTTATGGCAGTTTACTCCGAAAGAAAACGGCATGGTTGAGATTGATTATCAAATTCATGCCGATCCGGGCGGAAGAATTCCTAAATGGCTTGTGAACCGGTTATCCATGGATATTCCAGTGCACACTTTGAACCAATTTGAAGAAGCGCTTGAGCGTAAATAAATACAGATCATGTTTGAATTACTCCCTATAGCAATCGTTTTTTTTCTGATCGAGGGAGGCGTCATCGCTTCTTTGATGCATATTTCAAAGCGGACCGATGCTATCTGCCGGGTTCCGGGCCTTGATCTTGCGATCTCCGCTCTCACATGGATTCCTTGGGCTTTGGCTTTTTCATGGTCCGGCTGGCAAGGGTTCTTTGGATGTGTGATCGGTCAGATCGGAGCGCTTGAAGCTTTTATTTTTGTCCATCCAATCCTCCGCGGTTACAAAGGGCCTACCATTAAAACCACGATCAATAAGATTGCGGGACGGTTCAACAACCATTTGGGTTTGTACGCCACGTTACCAGCCCTTCCGGGTTTTTTGATGATTCGGCTCACTGAAATTTGTGTGTGGCCGGTTTTGGTTTGGACGATGAAATTTCCTAAATATCAGGAAAGTGAATGGATCACCATTTCTCGCAAGAAATTTTCCGGTTTGGTAGGTCACGACTTGGTGTGGTGTCTTTACTGCGATTGGATGACAGGGCTTTACGCCTATGGCGGTGAGATGCTCAGGAATTTGGAATCCTTTTGGTGTCCGATCCGTTTTGATCCGGATAAAAAATGCGAGAATTGCAAAATTGATTTCCCGGATATTAAAGAGTGGGTGAGCGCTGATGGAACCATCGAAGATGTTCAAGCGCTTCTTGAAAAAAAATATCCACCAAACTCTCCTGAAAGACGGAGTTGGTACGGACATCCCGATCGCAAGTAACAGATAGTTTCGAACGGTGTAATCATGAATTTATTGAAGCAACTGAAGACAAGGTTGAAGGGGATGATTGTAAGGAGCCCTTCTCCTTCTGAACGAAAACTGAATGACGTGGTCATTTATCCGGTTCAAGATCACGCGTATATCGCCGTTTATTGGAAAGATCTCCCGATCGGAAAAGGACCCGCGATCTCCCTTTACGTTTATAATAAGGAAGTTTTTAGGTTTGATTGTTTCGGCGAAGGGCGGGGGCACTATCACACAAATCTCACTCAGCCGAGTTTAGCGCCTTCCGAAGATGGGCGGTTTTATATGAGCGAACGAACCATCAAAGATCAAATAGAACGTTCCATTTTTGAACTTCAAACAAATACCTTAAATCATCTTCGGAAAAATTTTGATCCAAGGGTTACCTTTTTTAAATTGGATCCTGTCCGTATGAAAAACGCCTGCCGTGAAGCTAAAGCGAAAATGCTGGAATACGCGCTAAAATAAATCTCCATGATTGAAAGTGATTTTCAATTTTCTTGTCCTCATTGCGGAGAAATAATTTCGATCCGTATTGATACGACCGGCGGGGAAGAGCAAACATTTATTTATGATTGTGAAGTATGTTGCCGTCCCATTCAGATTAGACTCGAAGTGCAAGGGGATGAAATTGTAAATTTCACAGCAGAGCCAACGGATTAAAACATGTTAACTCGTACCCGCCGGATCATTTTTTTCATTTTAGTTGGAGTGGCCTGCCTCACTTTTTTTCTGATGCTCCGAAAGATGTTCCCCAATATTTTTTCTTTTAGATCCAATCGTTTATCGACCGGGAAGATTGTTAATGTGTTGAATGTTAGTTTCGATGACCCTTCTCGTCTCAAAGACTGGAGGGAGTATGTGTTTAACAAAAGATCAGAATATAAAGTGGAACCGGATCCGAACGGTGAGATGGTTTTGCATGCCTCCAGTCACGGCGGTTATTCCATGATTTTTAAGGTGGTGAATATCCCGCTTGAGGCGCGGCCGATTCTTGCTTGGCAGTGGCGGGCTGAGAAATTTCCAATCAAGAAAAATCGTAATGGTCTTGGCGCTGAAAATGAAAATGATTTCTCAATCCGAATTTGCGCCATTTTTGCTAAAAATAATCCCTTGCTTACGGAGATCGTTCATTATATTTGGGATGATTATTTTCCTCCCGGGACACATGCCTCAAGTCCTTATTCCAAAAATGTTCGGATGTTGGTGGTGACAAGCAACAAGAGCGCTTCTTCCAAAGAATGGGTGACTGTGAAGCGGGACGTGGCTCGCGATTACAAACAACTTTTCGGAACTACACACTACCGCGATTTGAAAGCCATTGCTATTATTTCAAATTCAGACGACACCCAATCAGAATCCGAAGCTTACATCAAACGAATTTGGATTGAAAGCGCACATGCAGAACGTCTTCACAGGAATGGACATAAGATCATCAATGAAGTTCGCAGTCTCCTCCGTCCTCTTAATTCTCTTGGACGTTTCCCGGCGTCTACTTACAAAGTGGCAGTATCCGGTACTGTGGGGCAAGTCGAAAAAATCACGGGCATTCTGCGTAAGCAGCTCCAAGGCCTTCCTTTCGTAAAAAAGAAATAAGTAGATGATTCCATTCCATCAGAAGCGAACGATCTCGGACCGCAGGGTTAAAAATTGGCTGGAAAGTATCCCAAAGAAGTAGTATTACTAGATAACTTTACGGTGGCCTATGCTCGGTTTAAACCCTAAAAAACTGTTTCTGACGCTCGGGGGAATTGTTCTTGCCGTTTTCTTTTCCCTTTATCTCTTCTGGCACGCTCTTCTGGATAGGGCGCTTGAATCTGCCATCGGTGTTCCCGTGAAATTTGGAGGCATCCACTTACGTTTATCTCCCATTGAACTTGGGCTTTATCACATTGAGGTCAAAAGCCTTAAAAATTTTAAAGCTCCTCACATGGCTTCGATTCCTGAAATTTTTATCCGCATCCAACCGGGAGATCTTCTCAGAGGAAAGATTCATATTATGGAAATTCGGATTAACATTGATGAAATCATCGCGGAAAGAAATAAAGAAGGCAAAGTCAATTTGAATGAGCTTCAAAAGATTTTGGCAGCAAAACCGCAAACGCCGATGGACCCCAAAAAATTCAAGATCGATAAAGCTATTTTTACGCTAACGCGCGTCCAGTATTTGGATGATAACTTTACCCCACCTTACACTAAAATTTTCTTTATGAATATTTACAATTCAGCCTTGCAGGATGTAACCAATCCCAGGCGGGTGACCGAACAAATTATTACCGTTGTACTCAAGAAAATTGGAATGCATATTTTGAATGCGCAATTAAGCAAGATGACAGGTTCTTTTGCCGATCAGGCTAAAAATACATTGTCGAGTCTTTTGGGAGCCAAGACTGACAGTGCAACCGCTTCCACTGCTTCTAAAATGTAGCAAAGTAGTATGAATAAAACTTAAACGGTTTACGTCTCTTTGGTATAAGAAACGATTTAGAAAGGAACCTCTATGAAACGATCTTTTGTTTTGGTTTTGATAGTGTTTATATTTCTGTCAAATTTTCCTGGGTTTTCATTTGCCGCTGATGACAAAGACAAATCCATAGGCACATCAGCGGGTGAGACAGCTCGTAATTTACAAGCAAAGAGCGCTGAAACTGCCAAGACGGTTACCGCAGAAACCGAAAAGGCGACCAAGCAAGTTTCAGAGGTTGCAAACGATGCCTTCAAAAAGTTTAATGAACAAGCTCAATCTATTATCAAAAATTTTCAAGGGAACAGTCAGGAACTGATGAAACGACTTCAGGAAGAATGGGAAAAATTCAAGCAAGCTTACAATAAGCCTGCAAAACCCTAGTTTTTGTATAATCAAGTCAATAAACGTACACAGAACTTTAAAAAAAGGAGAAGGAAATGAAGAGGTTTTTAAAATCATTTTTGGTTGTGATGGTTGTGAGTTTGTTTTTTGCGAGTTCTTTAAGTTATGCGAAACCAACTTCTGAACCCAAGGGTTGGCATAAAGGCAAAAAAGAAGGTTGGCATGGTCAGAGTACACCTCCTGGACTTTCCAAAAAGGAAATGAAAGGAAAGGAGAAACAGACAAACAAAGAAGCAAGAAAGGCCGAGAAGGAAACCAGGAAAAAGACCTGGGAAGCAAAGAAGGCGGCTAAAGCAGAAGCCCAAGAAACCGGCGAGCAAGCCAAGCAAGCAGTAAGTTGATTTTTCTTTTTATTTCCTTAGAGCGGGTGTTGCTAGCACCCGCTCTTCTCAAAATTTTCTCTGAACCTCGTTTCAATTTTCGTTTGACTTTTTAGTGATAATCCGTTACAACTACACCACTTAACCTTCCTTTTTATCGTTTTTTCATGGTGAAGTGCAGTCTTTAGAGTAGAGGAGTTTTTTCAGTGGGTGAGTGGATCGGCAAGGATCGCAAGGCAAGACGTTGTTACGGCTTCGATGAGATTGCGCTTGTGCCCGGTGCGGTCACCATCAATCCCGATGAAGTGGATATTAGCTGGGAAATTGATGGTAAGAAATTCCCAATTCCATTTCTTGCTTCTGCCATGGATGGTGTCGTAGATCCCAAATTTGCGATTGCCATGGGAAAGCTGGGCGCCACTGCAGTTTTAAACCTCGAAGGCATTTATACCCGTTACGATGATTACGAGCCCATCCTGGATGATATTTCTAAGGCGACTCCGGAGAAAGCGACCGAGCTTGTTCAGAAACTTTATCTGAAACCCATCAAAGAAAAATTAATCGCAAAACGCATTCATCAAATCAAAAAAGCAAAAGTTCCCGCTGTTGTAAGCACAATTCCTCAGCATGCCGAAAAATTCGGTAAAATTGCCCAAGAAGCAGGTTGTGATATTTTCGTAGTTCAATCAACTGTCACAACCGTTCGCCATATTTCAAAAGCCTACCAAGTGGTGGATTTAAAAAAATTGTGCAAGAGCTTGAAGATGCCTATTATTATTGGAAACTCTGTGACGTACAATGTAGCGATTGAGCTGATGGAAACGGGAATTAGCGGTCTTTTAATCGGTATTGGTCCCGGATCGGCTTGCACGACGCGCGGCGTCATTGGCGTTGGAGTCCCGCAAGTAACTTCTATTTGTGATTCAAGGGCTGCTCGGGATTTTTATTTCAAGAAATCACGACGCTACGTTCCCATCATTGCTGATGGCGGAATGTCGACCGGCGGTGATGTCTGTAAAGCATTCGCTTGCGGAGCAGATGCTGTGATGGTAGGTTCTGCCTTTGCTCGCGCGAAGGAAGCTCCCGGACGCGGTTACCATTGGGGAATGGCAACGCCCCATGCGAATCTTCCGCGCGGAACACGCATTCGTGTAGGAACAACTGGGACGCTTGAAGAAATTTTATTTGGGCCCGCAAAATTAGATGACGGCACTCAAAATTTAGTTGGCGCACTCCGCACTTGTATGGGTAATGTGGGCGCCAAGACGATTAAAGAACTTCAGCTGACCGAAATTATTATCGCTCCGGCCATCAAGACCGAAGGCAAGCTTTTTCAAGCCGCCCAAAAAGTCGGAATGATGAAATAAGGGGGACATGTCCTCTGACACTGAAACCATTTTAGTTCTCGATTTTGGCTCTCAATATACTCAATTGATTGCAAGGAGAGTCAGGGAAGAGAATGTGTTCTCGGTGATTTTGCCTTTTAACGCTCCTTTCGAAAAAATCCTAAGACTCAATCCTTGCGGGATTATTCTTTCAGGTTCACCCGCAAACGTTTATCAAAAGAAAGCTCCCATTCCGGATCCTAAGATTTTTGCACTTGGCGTACCCGTTTTAGGAATTTGCTACGGCCTTCAGGTAACAGCTCATCTATTTAATGGCAAGGTGAAGAAGGTGAAGCAACGAGAATATGGACATGCAAAACTCTATCTAGACCGCCGTGAAGATTTGTTTAAGAATTTGCCCTCTCAGATCAATTGTTGGATGAGCCACGGCGATCAAGTCAAACGCCTTCCTAAAGGGTTTGAACGAATAGCTCATACTTCAAATTCACCTATTGCAGCTTTTCGAAATGTGAAACGCAAAATTTATGGTGTTCAGTTTCATCCCGAAGTAGTTCATACACCGTTCGGACGTAAAATAATCGGCAACTTTCTCTTCCGGATTTGCAGATTGAAAGGCAATTGGTCACCAAGCTCATTTATTAAGGATACTATTTCAGCAATTCGTAAGCAGGTGAAAGGTGATCGGGTGGTACTTGGGCTTTCAGGTGGCGTTGATTCTTCCGTTGCTGCCACGCTTGTTCATAAAGCAATCGGCCGGAAACTTAATTGCATTTTTGTAGACACGGGCCTTTCGCGTTTGAGAGAACGTGAGCACGTTCGTGATATCTTTGCACGCCATCTCAAAATGAACATTAAAATCATGGATGCTTCTAAGGAGTTTTTACGAGCTTTGAGAGGAGTGGAAGACCCTGAGAAAAAACGGAAAATTATCGGCGGACTTTTTATCAAAGTATTTGAACGGGAAGCTAAAAAATTAGGCTGCGTTCCGTTTTTAGCCCAAGGGACGCTTTATCCGGATGTGATTGAGTCTGTATCCGTCCACGGAGGGCCGACTTCTACCATTAAATCTCATCACAATGTAGGAGGCCTTCCCAGTAGGATGAGATTTCGTTTGGTGGAACCGCTTCGCGAACTTTTCAAGGATGAGGTGCGTCTTGTAGGCCGTTCATTGGGCCTTCCAAGTGAAATTATCGATCGTCAACCCTTTCCGGGACCGGGACTTGCCGTCAGGATTATTGGTGAAGTAACAAAAGAGCGATGCGATCTTTTGCGCGAAGCCGATTGGATTGTCATGGATGAAATTAAGAAAGCCGGCTTTTATAAAAAACTTTGGCAGAGTTTTGCGGTGTTGCTCCCGATTAAAAGCGTAGGTGTCATGGGTGATGAACGGACTTATGAAAATGTGGCTGCCATTCGAGCAGTGACTTCAGAGGACGGAATGACGGCTGATTGGGCGCGCCTTCCCGAGAACCTTTTGGCCCGGATTTCAAATCGCATTATCAACGAAGTTCGCGGAATCAACCGTGTATGCTATGATGTCAGTTCAAAACCGCCAGCCACCATTGAGTGGGAATAAAAATGAAGCACGAAGACTTTGTCCATCTTCACTGTCATTCGCAGTATTCGCTTTTAGATGCTGCTTCGAAAGTTCCTCAATTAATTAAGCGAGCAGTTGAGCTTAAATTTCCAGCCATTGCTATCACGGATCATGGCAATTTGTTCGGCGCCATTTCATTTTATCAAGAAGCGATGAAGCAAGGCATTAAACCGATCATTGGCATTGAAGCTTATATCGCGCCTCAGTCCCGTTTCGATAAAACAGCTCATGGTATTAAAGAAGCATCCTTCCATATTACGCTCCTTTGTAAGAATGAAATCGGTTACAAAAATTTATTAAAACTTACCACCGCCAGTTATCTCGAAGGTTTTTATTATAAGCCAAGAATTGATAAAGAACTTCTTAAGAAGCATCGTGAAGGGTTGATTGCGCTTTCAGGATGTTTGAAAGGAGAGGTGCCTTACTCTACTTGGAATGAGCAATTGGATAAAGCCCGCCAAGCCATCCGCGAGCTGGTCGATATTTTTGGTCCTAAGGATTTTTACTTGGAATTAATGGATCAGGGAATTGATGCTCAACAAAAATTGTTCGAACATTATCCAAAATTTGCTAAAGAGTTCGGCTTGAAATTAGTTGCAACAAACGATTGCCATTATATTCATCAAGCCGATGCCCAAGCCCATGATGCTTTGATCTGTATCGGCACAGGCTCTGTGATTTCAGACCAAGACCGCATGCGTTATCATGGAAACAATTTCTATCTTAAGTCTGCTCAAGAGATGAAAGAAGTGTTCAAGGATTATCCTGATGCGATTAAGAGTACGATTGAAATTGCAGAACGCTGTAATCTGGAACTTGATTTCAAGGAAACCCATCTTCCGATTTTTGCACCTCCCGACGGAAAAGAACCCGGTGCTTATTTGGATGAGCTTTGTTTTCAATTCTTAAGCAGTAAACTGAATGGCAAAGTTCCAGAGGAATATGATAAAAGGCTTCGGTACGAACTTTCCGTGATTAAAAAAATGGGTTTCACCGGATATTTTTTGGTGGTGTGGGATTTTATCCGTTACGCCAAAGAAAACAAAATTCCGGTCGGGCCAGGCCGTGGTTCCGCAGCGGGCAGCTTAGTAGCATATGTATTGGGAATTACGAGCATTGATCCAATTCAACACGGCCTTATCTTCGAACGGTTTTTAAATCCAGATCGTATTTCCATGCCGGATATTGATATCGATTTTTGTTACGAACGCCGCGATGAAGTGATCGAATACGTTGGAAAGAAATATGGCCAGGAAAGCGTGGCTCATATTGTGACGTTTGGAACAATGGCGGCACGAGCGGTACTTCGTGATGTGGGGCGGGTGATGGGAATTAATTATCAAGAGGTGGATAAACTTGCAAAACTCATACCTGCTGAACTTGATGTGACCATTGAACGCGCTCTTCAAATAGAACCCAGATTTCGCGACTTAACTACGTCGAATGAAGAAATGAAACAACTTATTGAAACTTCGAAAGCGCTTGAAGGCTTGTCCCGTCACGCTTCAACCCACGCTGCAGGCATTGTTATTTCAGATGCACCGCTTCATGAATATTGTCCTTTGTTTAAATCAAACGATCAAATTACCACTCAATATGATATGGAATCGGTAGAGAAAATCGGACTTCTTAAAATGGACTTTTTAGGTTTGAGGACGCTTACCGTTATTGATGAAGCTTGTAAGATTATAAATCGTGTTCACAAAATCGATCTCAAAATTGAAGAAATTCCGCTTGATAACCGTGCCACCTACGAGATGTTAAGCCGCGGTGAAGCGATCGGCGTGTTCCAGCTTGAAAGTTCGGGGATGAGAGATCTCCTTAAAAAAATGAAACCCACAAAATTCGGCGATATTGTAGCGCTTCTTGCGCTTTACCGTCCGGGGCCGCTTGGGAGCGGAATGGTGGATGACTTCATTAAAAGAATGTATGATTCATCCCATATTAAATATGACCATCCCGCGCTTGAGCCCATTTTAAAAGAAACTTATGGAATTATTCTTTACCAAGAGCAAGTGATGCAAATCGTCTCCACATTGGCCGGTTTTAGTCTTGCAAAAGCTGATTCGCTTAGACGCGCCATGGGAAAGAAAATTCCAGAAATTATGGAGCGTGAGAAAAAATCATTTATTGAAGGTGCTGAGAAAAAAGGGGTTAACACCAGAACCGCAGAAAAAATTTGGAATTTGATCGAATACTTTTCAGGATATGGTTTTAACAAAAGCCATTCCACCGCATACGCTTTTATTTCTTATCAAACCGCTTATCTGAAGGCGAATTATCAAATTGAATTTATGACGGCATTGCTCAGTTCTGAAAAAGACAATACGGATAAGATCGTTCGTTATATTGAAGAATGTAAACGCGTTGGAATCCCTGTGCTGCCACCCTCTGTGAATCAGAGTTTTTCTTTATTTGCTTGTGTGGGAAATACGATTCGATTTGGATTAAGTGCCGTCAAAAACGTGGGGACACTGGCGGTTGAATCCATTATTGCAACACGTGAAGCAAAGGGAATTTTCAAATCGCTTAATGAATTTTGCAAACGAGTCGACTTAAGGCTTTGTAACCGCAAGGTGCTTGAAAGTTTAATTAAATGCGGCGCTTTTGATGATTTCAAAATAAAACGGTCGCAGCTCATGACGATTCTGGATCGAGTGCTTGAAATGG
>Ga0209515_10009809_pt1 | contig 10819 bp, 8 predicted proteins | sample Subgroupgradi54m_FD_187454 | JGI IMG/M metagenome (GOLD analysis project Ga0209515, IMG submission 187454) | Subsurface groundwater microbial communities from S. Glens Falls, New York, USA - GMW60B uncontaminated upgradient, 5.4 m (SPAdes)... ...
TGCGATGCTTCTCTGCATAAAACGCATCAGCGTCGAGCATGTCGGAAATATCGTAGAGCGATTCCGTGCGGAGCATGATCGCACCCAAGAGTGCTTGCTCTGCTTCGAGGTGCTGTGGGGGAAGGCGCAATCCAAAGACAGGTGCGGGTTTTGCCTCGCGTTCATTACTGTATCGACGACGACCACCATACCCACTCTTTTCTTCGCGCTTGATGTCCGAGATGTTTAACATAAGTGCAGTTATTTTAGCACAGAGAGGGGAATGAGAATAAAACAGAAACCTTGGTAACTCTGTGCAAAACCTGTGGAGGACGAAATGCTTGTGGGAAATGGTTAAAATATTAACTACTCTCGACAGATTTTGTTTTGCGATGGATAATTAGATTATATTTTATGAAAGAAAAAGCGACATTTGGCATGGGATGCTTTTGGGGCTCGGAGGATGTATTTGCTCAAGTTCTGGGAGTTATTGAAACTGCGGTGGGGTACACGGGAGGGAATTTTGATAATCCCACATACGAAGATGTGTGTGCTGACAAAACAGAACATGCGGAGGTAGTTGAGGTGACTTACAATCCTAATGAAGTTTCTTATGAAAAACTTCTTGATATTTTTTGGAAGAATCACAATCCGACAACACTCAACCGTCAGGGACCGGATCATGGCTCACAATATCGCTCAGTAATTTTCACTCATACTCCGGAACAAGAAAAAATCGCCCATCAATCACTCAAAGATCATGAAGTATGGGCAATTGATAAATTTGGTGACCCGATCGCAACCGTCATCGAACCTGCCAAAACATTCTGGCGCGCCGAAGAATATCATCAAAAATATTTTTCAAAAAAAGGAATCAAAGGAACGTGTCATTTTTAATCAAAAAAAAATACTCTCACTAATTATGAGAGTATTTTTTTGCTATTTCTTGAGTATGTGCTTGAATGATTTTCCTGGCCAACGATAGAAGAGGATTGGGATAAGTAGTAGCGTGAGAAGCATGGCAAAGGAAAGTCCAAACATGATTGTAAATGCAAGCGGCCCCCAAAGCGCGGATACGCCGGCGAGTGGAATCATTCCCACGACAGTAGTAATGGTAGTAAGGAATATCGGCCTTAGACGAACGGTGGATGCTTCAATGAGCATATCGCGAAGTGGCTTATCTTTGTTTGAGTTGAGAACATGAATAATCGAGTCCAAAAGAATAATGGCGTGATTAATAATGACTCCGGCAAGTGCAATCATTCCGAGGATAGAAGAGAAAGAGAGTGTTTGCTGAGAAAACATAAGACCATACATGACCCCAACGAGCGAAAGGGGGATCGCACTCAGCAAGAAGAGGGAAAAACGGAATGAATTAAATTCAAGCACAAGGATTGCGAATGCGAGCACCATTCCTGCGAGCAAGGCAAACCCCATTTCCGCAAAGGACCGATTCACCTCTTCATTTTCGCCACCAAAGTCGATGACAACTCCTTCGGGAAGCTCGAACTCACTCATGCTTTTTTGAAATTCATTCGTGACCTCAAATGCGGTCATGTCGGACTCAAGCTGGCTTGTGACACTGATGATGCGCTTTTTATCCTCATGACTGATCACTGCGCGACTTTGTGCAGGTGTAGCCTGTATCAAAGAGCCCAAGATGACCACTCCTCCTTGTGTTGGTATGGGTATTTGTTTGATGCTGTCGATTGTGGTGATTCGAGTCTCTTCGGGATCAATAAAGTGGGGATTGAGATCGAGCTTCACCACAACATCAATATCTTTTCCTCCTGTCTTGATGGTGGTTGCAGTAATGCCGGAAACTGCAGCGCGTAATGTTTGTGAAATCTGTGCGGCAGTGAGACCAGACTGCGCAGCCTTTGCGCGATCGACGGTGAGTGCAAATTCTGTGCCATCACTCTGCGTAGAGGTTTGGACATCTCGAGTGCCTTCAATATTTGCCAGCAAAAGCTCCGCGCGATTTGCGACAAGGGTCAACTGGTCGAGATCATCACCCAAGAATTTGATGAGGACAGGTGCGCCAACCGGTGGTCCTCCTGCTGGCTGCTTCACACGGACATCGGCGCTGGTAATCGGATCGAGGCGTGTGCGCAGATCATGCATCACTTCGGTTGAGGTGAGGGGGCGATTCTTCTTGAGATTGACGGTAATATTTGCGATCTTCGTGTTTCCTCCAAAACCTCCCCCGACGGGACCATCACCACTGAATGCCGATGCATTGCCGACGGTGGTCACAAATGATTCGGCATAAGGATAGTCGTAGAGATATTCCTCCACTTCTCGCACCGAAAGATCGGTAGCGGAAAGAGGTGTTCCTTCCGGTTTTTCGATTTCAATGAAGACGAAATCAAGATTATCTTCGGGGAAGAATTGTACTTTGACGAGTCCAAATATCGGTAAGGCAATGGAAGAAATGAAACCAACAATCATGAGCATAATGAACCAATTTTGCAGAGACCGGTTGTCGAGCATTTTTCCAAGAAAGAGGCGGTACCAGTCTTTTGCTTTTTCGGAATACTGGTCTTGTAATTCCTCAAAACGGTTCTTGTGTTTCTTCGTCAGCTTGATCGCCATTAATGGGACCATGCCGAGTGCCACGACAATTGATGCAATAAGAACAAAGATGAGCGTAAAAGGAATTGAAGAAATAAATTTACCTACAACACCAGAAATGAAGAAGAGCGGGACAAAAAAGACGACGGTCGCCATTGTGCCCGCAATGAGCGGCCAGCCATACTCCTTGATTGAAGCAAGTGCCGCATCGGTGGGGTTTCCATATATTTTGATACGCGTATGGATCGCTTCAGTAACGACAATTCCTGAATCAACCAAAATACCAATCGCAAGAATCAATGAAAAAAGCGATACGAAATTGATTGTATTTCCCGAAGCATAGAGTCCAATAAAAGCGATTACGAATGAGAGAGGGATGGAGAGTGCAGCAATAAGCGATTCACGCCAGCCGATGGTGAGCACCAACATAAGAATGACCAATACAACGGTTTCAATCCCCGCATTCGTCAGCTCCCTGAGATTTTTTAATACTTCTTTGCCGTTATCAAAAGTCACCACCACATGAGCGCCTTTAAGTATTCCATCCTCAAGTTCAGTAAGACGATCACGGACCGCGGCTGCGATCTTTGTCACATCTCCTCCTGATTTTTTGTAAACCGAGAGTGTCATCGCGTTCTCTGACGGCGCTCCGAGGATACTGCTTCGAGAGTAAGTACGTGTGGGTGCAAGTGAATCAAGCACCGTCGCAACGTCACGCAAGTAAATCGGTACCCCGTTTTGGCTTTGGATGGTGATCCCTGCAATCTCAGAAGGAAGCTCGATCGCTCCTTCGAATTGAATCGGGTAATCAATATCTGAAACAATGATATTGCCAACGGGGAGTGATGCATTTGCTCCAGCGATTGCACCGATAACTTGATCGATACGTATACCATATTTTTCAATCGCGGATTTTTTGACGACAACGGCAACTTCACGCTCGCGGGTCCCTGAGATGTCAATCTTCGATACTCCACTGACTCCCTTGAGGTCATCCTTGAGCTGTTCGCCTAATTTTGCAAGTTCAGTCGGGGGAAGGTCTGCTGAGACGGAAAGAATAAGCATTGGCTGCTCAGCAAAGTTGATTCGCGTGACACTCGGTTCATCCGCCTCAGAAGGAAATTCGACCTTTGCGCGATCGACTGCCTGCTTGAGATCATCGATGGACTTATCAATATCGGCACTTGCGACAAATTGCGCGGATACTACAGAGATTCCCTGCATTGAAGAAGAGGTAACTTTGTCGATGTTCTCAAGGTTTGAAACTTCATCTTCAATCTTATCCGTGATAAGGCGCTCAACATCAGTAGACCCGGCACCACGGAGAGTTGTTGTGACTATTCCTACAGGGATGATCACTTCAGGTGCTGACTCTTTCGGTATTGCAACAAGCGAAACCAACCCACCAAGCGTAAGTGCTGCCATCAACAAATAAGTGAATGCACGTTTTTCGAGAAAAAATTTCCAAAGACTGTACATAGTTGATTTATTTAACGAGAACCATCATTCCCTCCTTCAGTCCGCGCGCATCAGTGACGATGTGCATATCTCCAATAAGTCCTTCAGTGATAACAATCTTGTCTCCTTGAAGTGTTCCCACTTTCACCGAATGAGCAACAAGTGTACTGCTCGTGCCAACAGTGAAGACGATACTCTTTGTCGGAGTAATCTTGAGTGCAGCAAGAGGAATTTCAAATGCGGAAGATGCTGTCGTGTTTTTTGTTTTAAGGCGTGTTGCAATGATGGTTATTGTTTGCCCATTGGTTAATTCTTTGGTGCTTCCATGTAAACCAATGCGGACTTCAATCTTTTTTGTTTTTGGATCAAGTGCAGGGGCGATACTCGTGATGGTACCCATTGTGTTATCTGCTATCTTGATTTTATTGCCAATGGCAAGCCCCTCTGCATCTTCTTCGGTAGCATAAGCGAGTACTTCGAGTGCATTATTATTTGAAACAAATGCGATCTCACTGAAAGGGGACACAAAATCACCTTCTTTGATCGAGAGCGAGTTGATCGTACCGGAGATAGGGCTTCTGATAATTGTTTTTTCAAGACGAGATTGTGCTTGACGAAGATTTCCCAATGCAGATTTAACCTGTGCATCACTCACGCTTGTGGTGTTTGGCTGATCGAAGTTTTTCTTGGCAATCATACTTGCGGCGATACTGTTGTTGAGTGCGTTGCGCGATTGAGTGACTCCTGTTAATGCACTTCCTACGGTATTTCGTGCAAGCGCGGTGCTCGACTGCAATCCATCGATGGTCGATTGAGGGGTCGTTTGATCGGGGATTGCACGCGAGAGAATGAGTGCAAGATCGTCAAGATAATTTTTGATAATGCGTGTTTCTGATTCAACGGCATAAAGTTCACTCACGAGATCACTTTTCTCGCTGAGTGCATGATTACGTGTCTCACGCGCACGGAGCATAGTTTCGATCGTACTCCGTGTTTCTTCAATCTGTGAGGCAAAGCGCGAATCGGAAGAATTGAAAACCAACTTTACTTCACGAATGCTTTGGGGATTATGAAAAGCAGAATCGGTTTTAGTGCGTACCGCATCATCAAGTGTCGCGTAAGTGCTTGAGATGGTGTTAAGTGCCATAACCTCCGCTTCTCCTTGCGAAAGATTGATTGAATCCTTGTTTACGCCTGCAATATCCTTGGCAGCACGTGCGGCATCGTAGGCGCCTTCTGCTTGGAGCACCTGCGCCCGCTCTCCGGAATTTTCAAATTGTGCAATGGTCTGACCCGCCTCTACATATGCGCGAAGTTTGTAATAAAGAGCGATTATTTTTCCTCCACTTTCCGCACGGATGGTTGCCTCACTGTGAGAAGTGACTGTTCCCAACAGAGAAAGGGGAGCAGTCTCACGAGAAAGATCGGTAACACTTGCAATGTGCACGACACGCGCGGTGGTTGTTTCTTGTTCAGGTTCAATTTTTTCTGTATGTGTCCCGATGAGCACAAGAGTCACTCCCGCTCCTGCAATAAGAATTTTTTTGAATAATGAAAGTGCCCAAAATTTTTGCGCAAATGTTTTTATGAAGAGACCGAATTTTTCTTTGAATGCATTCATGATAAAAAAATTAAGGAAGTAATTGTGTGAGCACTTTCTCAAATGTTCGGGAAATAACAGCACGATCCTTTGTTGGGATAACTGCAAAAATAAAATCGAGCTCTTTCTCAACGATCTTCTGTGTTTTTTCAAAAGCCTTTTTTCCTCGCGCGGTGGTCGTGAGTGTGTAGCGTCGCTTGTTTGTGGGATCAATTTTACGCACGAGATATCCTGACCGCGCAAGACTCGCGATATGGCGACTCATTGTTGCCTCAGTCATATTGAGAAATTCGGCAATCTCAACTTGTGAAGGTGTTTGCGAGCTTGCACAGTTCAGTCCTACGAAAATAATAAATTGTGAAAAAGTGATACTTTTTGCCTTCTCGAGTTTTTGCTCAAGGCGTTTATGAATCAAAAAATGCGTTTTGTGGATGCCGTACATGAAGCTCTTGCTCCAGTCGGTGGTAATGTGTTTATGAGTCATGCGTATTTGATATTAGCATGCTAAGTATATTAAAGTAAACTATCCCAACCTCGTTGTCGATCGACAACGAGGTTGGGATAGTGCTAGAGGTGCTCAAGTTTTTGACCTTCAGTAGTGTCTTTTACTTCATAGCCGAGGGTGCGCAGTTGATCACGGAGGCGATCGGATTCAGCGAAGTTTTTTTCTTCCCGGGCAGTCTTGCGGGTATCAAGCAGTGCCTGAAGTTCAGGGGTGATGATAATTTCTTCGGGGACATATCCAAACAGGTCGAGTCCGAGAACACTGTCCACTTCTTTAATGTGAGCATAAAGATTTGCATCGCTAAATTTATCTGCATTTTCAATAGTGACCCACAATGCACTTATGAACTTTGGGGTATCTAAATCGGTTTCATTAAAATATGATTGATTGTATTCTCCCCCAGTTTCATTTTGAGGAATTGTTGCTATCATTTTTCTAAGACGATTATAGGCTCTTTGTGCCCCCTCAAGCGCCTCCCAAGTGAAGTTTACTTGTGTGCGATAGTGTGCGGTGAGGAGCCAGTAGCGAAATGCCATGGGGGAGATGCCGTGCTTTGCGAGGTCGGCAAGTGTGTGCGTATTTCCAAGCGATTTGGACATCTTCTGTCCATCAACATTCATGAATGCGCTGTGCATCCAAAAACGGGCGAGGGGAGTGCTGTCGTGGGCGGACTCACTTTGCGCGATCTCGTTTGTATGGTGCACGGGGATATGATCGATGCCACCGGTGTGAATGTCGATCGTCGCACCTAATTCACGCTCAATAATTGCCGAGCATTCAATGTGCCAACCAGGGAAACCTTTGCGGGGAATATCAAGCGGAGAATCCCATTCTTGTTCGCGTAGTGCTCCATCTTCGGGTGAAAATTTCCATACAGCAAAATCAGTGGGGTGTTTTTTCTCGCCCATATCAACGCGCGTCCCTGCACGCATGCCTTCGATATCAAGTTTTGCAAAATTCGCATAATGAGGGAATTTGGTTGTATCAAAATAGATGCCGTCTTGTGTCGTGTAGGTAAATCCTTTTTGTGCAAGACGTTCGATGAGGTCTTTTTGTGCAGCGATATATTGAGGCGCACTTGCACGAGGGTACATTGTCGCAGGAAGAATATTCAGGGCGGTGAGGTCAGCAAAAAAAGCCTCGGAGTAATGAGCAATAATTTCCTCAACACTTTTTCCTTCACGTTTTGCCCCGATGAGAATTTTATCTTCACCCTCATCGCCATCGGAAACAAGGTGCCCGACGTCGGTGATATTGATCACTTGCTTCACTGTGTACTCATTCATCTCAAGCGTACGGCGAAGTACATCGGCAAAGACGTATGCACGGAGATTGCCAATGTGCGCGTAGTTGTAGACCGTCGGGCCACAGTTGTACATGGTCACTATGTGAGGGGGCGGCGGAGTGAAATCCTCGATTGTGCGCGTCGCAGTGTTGTAGAGTTTTAGAGCCATTTTTTGAGCTTGAAGAAAGTGAAGGTGCTTCCAACAACTATTACGGTGATGCCCATAACAATCCAAAAGTCGTTCATTTTTCCGATAATGGGAACATGTTCCGCAGGAAGAGTGAATATTTGGATGATCAGTGCCGCAGGAAGAAGGAGGAAGTTTGTTGCAGTGAGCGCCTTCATGATTTCGTTGGTCTTTGTGGTAAGGAGTGAATCGTTTGTGGAACGAAGATCATCGAGCGACTCTTTTTGATCACTCAATAATTCTTCAACTTTATAATATTCACCCTGAATGCTGTCGGTGTGATGTCCAAAATCTCGTCCAAAAAATCCTTCACCAACCTTTCCGAGCGACTGAAGAATGGGTTTATGAAAACGGAGTGCACGATGAAAAGTGAGTAAATCGCGGTGTACTGCAGACAGTCGTTCCACCATTTTGCGCTCTTCTCCTTTGTAGATACGAGCCTCAAGATCGCGCAACCGCTCGCTTACCATTGCAAGGTCATGCCCAAGCGAAGTGTAGAGCTTGCGCATCATGTAAAAGAGAATGTATCCCGCATGGTCGCCAATATCCGAACGGTCAAGCACCGAATTCACTTCAAAGACTTTTGAGAATTTGTGGAGAGGGTCGAGTAGGTCGTAACGTACCGTGATGATGAATTTTTTGCCCACAATAAAATCGACTTCTTGAAGAGTATTGTTGTGCCCACTGCGCAATGCGGGAAAGTGGAGAATGAGATAAAGCATATTTTCATATTGCTCAACTTTTGGTCGCAGTGAAGGGGTAAGCAGTTCATCGGCAATGAGCGGAGAAATATCAAACTCATTCATGAGCATGCGTATCTCTTCGTGGGTTGGACGTTCAACATCAATCCAAACAAGATCATGGTATGTGTGACGAAAAATCATAAGATGCTGTCCATTATAGCGTTTTTCACTTTTTTTGCCTACTCAAATTATTAAGAAATTCGGTCATATGTATATTTGACCGAAGCCCTGCTCTCTGCAATAATGAGCCACATATATGCAACTTTTCTCCAAGGATTTCTCAAAAAAGAAAATAATCCTCAACATCATCATGCCCGCACTTGCCGGCACCACACTTTTTGTTGGCGGATTTTTATTCGGTGCCTATAAACAATCGCTTATCGCAGAAGAATTGGTAAGCGGAGTTATTCATGCAAGCCCGTCTCCCGCTGCGTATGTTGAAACATCAGATGATGCAATGACAACTTCCGTCAGTCATGCCCGCACTTGCGTTGACGCAAAAGGAATAAAAGTTCCTTGCATGTCAGATCACGATGACGTGAGTACCGGAAATGAAAAACCTGCGGATTTTGATCAATTTTGGAAAGCTTGGAATCTTATTAATGAAAAATATGTTCCCACAAAACACAAAGCAGTTTCTAATCAAGAAAAAGTATGGGGTGCTATTGGCGGTCTCGCAAACTCACTCGGTGACCCTTATACCTTTTTTATGCCTCCTCAAGAAAAATCACTTTTTGAACAGGATGTGAATGGCTCATTTGGTGGTGTGGGAATGCAAATTGGCTCCAAGGGCGGAGTGCTCACGGTAATTGCTCCAATGAAAGGCTCACCTGCGGCACGTGCAGGAATCATGAAGGGAGATAAAATCTATTTGATTGACGGCGCAACAACGACGGAAATGTCTATCGACAAAGCACTCTACCTTATTCGCGGTGAAATTGGCAAAGCGGTGAAGCTCACAATTATTCGTGATGGGGAAAAAGCTCCTCTCGAATTTTCTGTTGTCCGTGAAGTAATTCAAGTGCCAACTATTGCGACAGAGAAAAAGGATGATGTGTTCGTCATTCATCTCGAGGGATTCCCGATTAGCGGCCCCGACCTTTTTAAAAACGCATTGAAAGAGTTTAGTGAATCGGGTACAGACAAACTCATCCTTGATCTCCGTGGCAATCCCGGTGGCTACCTCGAAGTGGCTGTTGATATGGCGAGTTGGTTTCTTCCTGAAGGAAAAGTGGTCGTAAGCGAAGAGGGGAAGAATGGTGCCGGTGAAGTCTACCGCAGTAAGGGGTACAATGTTTTTGGAGACAATTTTCACTTGGTGATACTTGTTGATGGAGGTTCGGCATCGGCAGCAGAAATTCTTGCAGGTGCACTAAGAGAGCATGGTGTCGCAAAACTTGTCGGGACAAAAACTTTCGGCAAGGGTTCAGTGCAAGAATTAATTCCCGTCACCGTTGACACCTCGCTCAAAGTAACGGTTGCCCAATGGATTACTCCTAACGGCACCAATCTTTCTGCAGGAGGACTTGATCCTGATTATATTGTTCCCTTTACCAAAGACGATCTTGAGAAAGAACGTGATCCTCAGCTTGAGAAGGCAATGGAGCTTGTGCATACTTTTGGTGGGAAGAAGAATCTCGGCGCAGCACAATAATTACCCAAAGAGAAAAGTTGCTATTTTTGCTGTTTTCCGTATAATGGCAACATACATTTACCCAAAGTGCCTTAATGCACTGAAGGATGTTTTACGAACTAAATAACGTAACTATATGAAAGTTATATTGATTGAGACGGTTCCCAAAGTAGGGAAGAAGTACGATATTATTGATGTTGCACCGGGATACGCGCGCAACTTCCTCTTTGCACGAGGTCTTGCAGAGGCAATCACCAAGTCTTCAGCAAAACGTGTCGCGGAGCTTCAGAAGCGTCGCGAGGTTGAAACAAAGCGTCAGGATGACTTACTCGCAAAGTCATTTGCAGGAGTAAAGAGTGCGGTTATCACGGTGAAGCGCCCCGCAAACGAAGAAGGACACCTCTATGCAGGTGTTACCGCAGAAGATCTTGCGGTAGAGCTTGGCACGGCAATTGGTGCGACAATCACTGTCGAGCACATTGTGCTTGAGAAAGCGATCAAGGAGCTTGGTGAACACACTGTTAGCGCAATTCTTGGAGACAAGAAGGCAGAATTCAAAGTTATTGTTGAAGCAGAGGAAGTAAAATAATTTAGGACCTACGCAAAACGGCGATTCTTCACGTTTTTCTCCCAAGCGCCTTGGGAAGCAGCACCAGTGTGTACAGCTTCTCCAATATCGCTCGGGCGGAAAAACGTGAATCTCATCCGTTTGCGTAAATCCTATAATTCCTCAACCTGCATCAGTAAAGGACCCCGCGGCAAGCCGACGGGGCATTGAATGCACTCGAAGCGCCACAAGAGCACTTCCATTTTTCTCAGCGGAGTACCGCTAAGAAAAATCAGGTCGCTCGCACC
>Ga0209515_10009811_pt1 | contig 10818 bp, 12 predicted proteins | sample Subgroupgradi54m_FD_187454 | JGI IMG/M metagenome (GOLD analysis project Ga0209515, IMG submission 187454) | Subsurface groundwater microbial communities from S. Glens Falls, New York, USA - GMW60B uncontaminated upgradient, 5.4 m (SPAdes)... ...
GTTGCGCTGCCTGCTGCAGTTGGCGCGCGCGCGCGGCGGCCAGGTGATGACGGTCAGGGAAATCGCCAAGAAGGAGGCGCTCTCGAGCGCCTACGTCGAGAAGCTGCTGCGCCTGCTGGGCAAGGCCGGGTTAGTGCACAGCCTGCGCGGTCTCAAGGGCGGCTATGTCCTCAACCGCGCGCCCAGCCAGGTCACCCTGGGCGAAGTGGTGCGCGCCATCGGGCAGGTGCCGACGACCAACCATATCTGCACGCAATTTACCGGGATGCAGGCGGAGTGCGTCCACTTTTCCAACTGCGGGATCCGGTCGGTGTGGTCGGGGCTGACCAACTACATCCAGAACTTCCTGGACCACGCGACGCTGGAGAGCCTTCTGGGCGATGAATACGCGGTGTCCAACCGCCTCGCCCGCGGACTGCGCGAGGCCCACTCACCAACCAGGTGACAGACGAGTCGGCGATGAGCGATCCCTTGTTAGTGATCGAGAACCTGCACGTGGCCGTCGAAGGCAAAGAGATCCTCAAAGGCGTGAACCTCCTCCTGAACGCCGGTGAGGTCCACGCCATCATGGGGCCCAACGGCTCCGGCAAAAGCACGCTCTCGTTTTGCCTCATGGGGCATCCGAAGTATGCCGTCACGCAGGGACGCTTCCTGTACCAAGGGCGGGACGTCACCGCTCTTTCCCCGGATGAGCGGGCCAAGGCCGGCATCTTCCTGGCGTTCCAGTATCCGACCGCGATCCCCGGCGTGACGATCACGAATTTCCTGCGCTCGTCGCTGAAGGCGGTCCGCAGCTCGGAGGTGTCCGTGAAGGACTTCCGCCACACGGTCAAAACCCAGATGAAGACGCTGGGCATCCAGGATGGGTTCATGAACCGCTACGTCAACGACGGCTTCTCCGGCGGGGAGAAGAAGCGGCTGGAAATCCTGCAGCTGGCGGTCCTGCAACCCAAGCTGGCCGTGCTGGATGAGACCGACTCCGGATTGGACATCGACGCGCTGAAAACGGTGGCGTCCGGGATCAATGCGATGCGCACCCCTGAGCGGGGGATGCTCCTGATCACCCATTACCAGCGGCTGCTCAACTACATCAAGCCCGATCACGTCCACGTGATGGTCGACGGGGCCATCGCCAAGTCGGGCGGAGCGGAGCTTGCGCTCGAATTGGAGCGCGATGGCTACAAGAGCTTTCAAGCGCCCGTCACAACCGCCGGCGTCCACTAACCAAAGGAGCCAGACAATGGTCACGAAACCCCTGGTGCAGATCAACGAGGAATACGAGCAGCTCTACGGGTTCAAGATGCCGGAGCGCTACGTGTTCAAGGCGAAGCAGGGCCTCAACCACGAGATCGTCAAGGAGATCTCCTGGATGAAAGGCGAGCCGGAGTGGATGACGAAGTTCCGCCTGCGCTCCCTGGACCACTTCCTCGCCAAGCCCTTGCCCACGTGGGCGGACCTGGAGCTCCTGGAGAAGATCCAATTCGACGCGATCTACTACTACCTCAAGCCTACCGAGAAGAAGGCCGACAACTGGGAAGACGTGCCGGAGGACATCAAGAAGACCTTCGAGCGGCTGGGGATTCCGGAAGCCGAGCGCAAGTTCCTCGCCGGGGTGAGCGCCCAGTATGAATCCGAGTCCGTGTACCACTCGATGCACGAGGACCTGACGCGCCAGGGCGTCATTTTTCTCGACATGGACACGGCCCTCAAAGAGCAGCCGGAGCTCGTGAAGGAATACTTCGCCACCGTGATCCCGCCGGCGGACAACAAGTTCGCCGCGCTCAACTCCGCGGCGTGGTCGGGCGGCTCCTTCATCTATGTCCCCAAGGGCGTCCACATCGAGATGCCGCTGCAGGCGTACTTCCGCATCAACGCGGAGCGGATGGGGCAGTTCGAGCGCACGCTCATCATCGCGGATGAGGGCAGTTCCGTGCATTATATAGAGGGCTGTACCGCACCAGTGTACTCGAGCGACTCGCTGCACTCGGCGGTGGTGGAGCTCATCGCCAAGCCGCACGCGAAGCTGCGCTACACGACGATCCAGAACTGGTCGAAGAACATCTATAACCTGGTGACCAAACGGGCCGTGGCCTATGAAGGGGCCACCGTCCAGTGGCTTGATGGGAATCTGGGGTCCCGCCTCACCATGAAGTTCCCCGGCGTGTACCTGATGGGGCGCGGCGCGCACGGGGAGGTACTCTCGGTCGCGTTCGCCGGATCCGGGCAGCATCAGGACGCGGGCGCGAAGATGATCCACGCCGCCCCGGATACCAGCTCCGTCATCACCTCCAAGTCGGTCTCCAAAGGCGGCGGCCGGTCCAGCTACCGGGGGCTGGTGAAGGTCTATCGCGGCGCTGAGCATTCGAAGTCCACCGTGCGCTGCGATGCGCTGCTGCTGGATGAGGCGTCCCGCTCGGACACCTACCCCACGATGGAGATCGATGAGCAGAAGGTGTCCATCGGGCATGAGGCGACGGTTTCCAAGATCGGGGAAGAGCAGTTGTTCTATCTCAGGAGCCGCGGGCTCTCCGAGCAGGAAGCGTTGACGATGGTCGTCAACGGCTTCATCGAACCGTTCGTGAAGGAATTGCCGCTGGAGTACGCGGTAGAGCTCAACCGGCTTGTCCAGCTCGAAATGGAGGGGGCCGTCGGGTGATCTCCGGCACGGCGTGAGCGGACCAAGACCACGTCCCGCGCACAGCTTGGCGGGACGTTTCCTCTTCAATGGCAAACTCAGGGCTCGGGCAACAGGCAATTGAGCAGCTCAGCTCATCGCGGCGTGAGCCGGCGTGGCTGACGCAGTGGCGCACCGCGGCGTGGCAGCGGCATGCCCAGCTGCCCTGGCCGAGTTCCAGCAATGAGATCTGGCGGCGGACCGACATGTCGGTCTTTGATCCCAGCCGTCCGAGCGTTCTCGGGCCTGAGGCGTCGCTGGTGCAGGGCGTGCAGGTGAGCGATCGCCAGTTGGCGGATCTGCTGCATCCGGCAGGAGGCGAAGTGCTCGTCGCGCGCTTGGACGGGACATGGCTGAGCCAGCAGCTGCCGCCGGGTGTGGCCATCTTGGAATTGGCGCGCGCCGCGCAGGAACACGCCGAGGTGGTCCGAGCGATCCTGGACGCGGATGGACTGACTCCCCAAGAGCAAAAGCTGACGAGCCTCAACGCCGCGTTTCACCACGATGCGCTCCTCATCCAGATCCCTGCGGGATTTCAGCACGCCCAGCCCCTGCGTCTGGTGCGCCTGCTGTCGGTCGCGCCTCAGGTGGTGCTGTTTCCCTTGACGCTGGTCGTCGTCGGGGAAGGCAGCCGCGTCTCGATCGTCGAAGAGTACGTCGGTCTGCCGGCGACCGAAGGGAGTCCCGAGGAACGAGGGAACGCGGCGCATACGATCAACGGGCGCATCGAGCTGATCCTGGAACCGCACGCGACGGTGCGCTACTGCCGCATCCAGCGCTGGGCGGCGGGAGCGCATGAGTTCCTGCTCCAGCGGGCGACCTTGCGCGAGGGCGCGCAGCTGGACATGGTCAACATCAACATCGGCGGGCGCGTCTCCAAGACCCATGTGATCGCCCAGCTGCTGGGGGCGCAGGCGATGAGCCGCGTGTATGGGTTCGTGTTCGGGCACGACCGGCAGCATGTCGATTTCCATTCGCTGCAGGACCACCAGGCCCCCCGCACGATGTCGGATCTGCTCTACAAGGCCGCGCTCACAGATGCCAGCCGCATGATCTACACGGGACTCATCCGTATCGCGAAGGCCGCCAAGCAGACCGACGCGTATCAAGCCAACCACAACCTCCTGCTCAGCCAGCAGGCGAAGGCGGAGACGGTCCCCATGCTGGAGATCCTCGCGGATGACGTGCGCTGCAAGCATGGGGCGACGATCGGGCCGGTGGACGAGGAGCAGCTGTTTTACCTGATGAGCCGCGGCATCCCGCGAACGCTGGCCGAGCGAATCCTGGTGCGAGGTTTTGTCGAACCGATCATCCAGCAAGTCCCGGGCGAGGCCCTCCAACAGCGTTTGCTGGAGGAACTCGAGGGGAGCTTGCTACCGACGCCGTCCTAATGGCAACGCCAGCCCGACCAGACGGGTTTGTGGCCGTGGCCAACGCGCAGGAGGTCCCGGTGGGCGTCATCAAGTACGTGGACGCAGGCGGCATCCCGATCGCCCTGTGCAACGTCGAGGGGCAGGTGTGTGCCGTGGGGAATCTCTGCACGCACGACAGCGGCCCCTTGAGCGGTGGGACGCTGGACGGCTACGCGATCGAGTGCCCGCGCCACGGGGCGCGGTTTGACGTGCGGTCCGGCAAGGTGCTGTGCCTGCCGGCGCCCGTGCCGATTCCCACGTACCCCGTCAAAGTGGAGGACGGGCAGATCTGGGTGAAGGTATAAAGGGAATAGCGTCCAGCGGACAGCGTTCAGCGGATAGTCTTGAAACCCTGAACGCTCCACGCTGTACGCTCTACGCTAAACAGATGTTAGATGTGAAAAGCATTCGAGCCGATTTTCCGATCCTGAGCCGCACGGTGCATGGCAAGCCCTTGGTCTATCTCGACAACGCCGCCACCACGCAGAAGCCCCGCCAGGTGATCGACGCGCTGGTCAACTACTACAGCCGCTACAACGCGAACATCCACCGGGGCATCCATGCGCTCGCCGAAGAGGCGACGGCCGCGTATGAGGCGGTGCGCGAGCGCACCGCAGCGTTTCTCCACGCGCCCTCCGCGCGCTCGATCGTCTTCACCCGCAACGCGACCGAAGCCATCAACTTGGTGGCCCATGCCTGGGGACGCGCCACGCTCAAGGCCGGGGATGGGATCCTCCTGACCGAGATGGAGCACCACTCCAACCTCGTGCCCTGGCAGTTATTGGCTCACGCCACCGGCGCGACGCTGTCGTTCGTCGGCCTGACGGATGAGGGCTACCTGAAGCTTGAGGACTATGAGCGCCTGCTGACCGCCAAGACCAAGCTCGTCGCGCTGACGCACATGTCCAATGTCCTGGGGACGATCAATCCGGTGGAACGCCTGATCGAGCAGGCACACCGCCGCGGCGCGCTCGTCCTGATCGATGCGGCCCAGAGCGTGCCGCACCTGCCGGTGGACGTCGGGCGCCTCGGCTGCGATTTTCTCGCCTGTTCCGCCCACAAGATGTTGGGGCCCACCGGCGTCGGTGTGCTCTACGCCCGCGAAGCGCTGCTGGAATCGATGGACCCGTTCCTCGGCGGCGGGGAGATGATCGCCGACGTGATGCTGGAGCGCTCGACGTGGAACGAGATTCCCTGGAAGTTTGAAGCCGGCACGCCCAACATCGCCGATGTGATCGCATTCGGGGAGGCGCTGGCGTACCTGGAGCGCGTGGGACTCGATGCCATCCACGCGCACGAGCGGGAGCTGAGCGCCTATGCCGTCAAACGGCTGCGCGAGGCGGAGGACATCGTGCTGTACGGTCCGCCCAACCTCGAGGATCGCGGCGGGGTCGTGTCGTTCAACCTCAACGGCCTGCATCCCCATGACGTGGGGACGGTGCTGGACCAGGAGGGTGTCGCGATCCGCGCCGGGCATCACTGCGCCAAGCCCTTGATGCGGCGCTTGGGCGTGACGGCGACCGCGCGGGCCAGCATGTACCTCTATAACACCATGGAGGATGTGGACCGGTTGGTGGACGCGGTCCAGACCGCGCGAGCGTTCTTCCATAAACCAACGCGGGTGAGCGCCTGATGGTGGTTGAGCAGCTCGATGAATTGTACCGGGACGTGATCCTCGATCACTTCCGCAGCCCCCGCAATGTCGGCGAGCTGTCCGGCGCCGACGTGCATGCCGAGGGCAACAACCCGCTCTGCGGCGATCAGATCGATTTTTGGCTGAAGCTGAATGGTCAGGGACGCATCGAGCAGGCGCGCTTTGTGGGCAAAGGCTGCGCCATCAGCCAGGCGACCGGCTCGATGCTGACCGAACAGCTCAAGGGCAAGACGATGGACGACGCCTTGAGGCTCATCGACGCCATGAAAGGGCTCATGCAGGGACAGGAACCCGCTGCCGATGTGGACCTCGGGGATCTGGAATCGTTGGCGGGCGTGCGCAAATTTCCCGTGCGCGTCAAATGCGCGGCGCTGTCCTGGAACGTGGTCGAGCAAGGCGTGGGAGAGTATCGCAAACAGCGAGGATGGTGACATGGCGGTGACTGAGCAACAAGTCTTGGACGCGTTGAAAGTGATCGAGGATCCCGAACTGCATCTGGGGATCGTCGACCTGGGGCTGATTTATGAGATCGCCGTGAATCCATCGCCGGAGGGGGATGAGGTGAAGGTCAAGATGACGTTCACCTCGCCGTTTTGCCCCTACGGGCCCGCCCTCAAGGCCCAGACGCAGCAGGCGGTCACAAAGGTGGCCGGCGTCAAGAGCGGACAGGTGGACATCGTCTTCACCCCGCCCTGGGATCCGCGCACCATGGCCTCGGAAGACTGCCGGATCGCCTTGGGGTTGGGATGGGATGAAGAGCAGCCGGGACCCGGAGAAGAGCTTGAAAGCCAGCGTTAGAGTCCATCTCGCCGAGCATCCCCGCATCACCCCTGCCAGCTAGTTTCGAGTGTAAACCTTTTCGCTAGGCGGGCGTCTAATTGGGTAGCAAAGGAGGGCGCTGCCATGAAGAGACTTCTGCTGGGTCTTGTGCTTACGGTGTGGTGTATGGCCCCTGGCTGGGTTTTGGCACAGGAAAAAGAGGCATCTCAGGAATCTGTGCCGCAGGATGCGCACGACCGCCAGGCGGCTCGGCGCGAGCAGGTCGCCCAAGAAGTGCAGCGGCTGCGGCAGCTCAAACAAGACAACCCCGAAGCGTTTCAGCAGGCCATCCAAGAGCGCAAGGCCAAGCTCAAGGAGCGCCTGGCGAATCTGAAAGAAACCAACCCTGCGGCCTACGAGCGGGTCACCGATCAGCTTCGGGAGCGCCGGCAGGAACGCCTGGAGCGATTGAAGGAGCAAAATCCCGAAGCCTTTCGTCAAGCGCTTGAGCAGCGGCGGGAGCATGTCCAGGAACGATTGCAGGAACTGAAGGCGACGGATCCAGCGAAGTACGAGGAAGTCATGGCGCATCGACAGGAGAAGCGCCAAGCCGCTCTGGAGCGCTTCCAACAGAACCACCCGGAGGCCTACGAACGCTTCCAGCAGAACCATCCGAATTGGACAGAGCGACGCGATCGAGACAACAACCCTCCCGGACCGCGTGGTGGACCTGGAACGAACTGGGAAAATCCGCCCGGCGCGGCCGGTGGACCCGGAGTTGGTCCAGACCACCGACCAAGCCGTGATCGCGTTGAGGATCATCTTGATCGGCGAGAAGATCGGCATGACCGTCGCGAAGATGCGCGCGATCGTCGGGAAGATGTCGTTGACCGCCGCCACCAAGGCGGACCGCGAGATCGACTCGAGGACATCCGAGATCATCGAGAGGACCGGCGGGACGTCCGCGAAGATCATCACGATGCCCGTGAGAACGTTCGCGATCGCCGCCAAGGTTCAGAGCCAGGCCCGCGGCCCGCGCACATGGATCAGGGGGTTCGCGATCATGGCGCAGGCGAAGGGCGCGGCGTGGGGCGGCGCCGCTAACGCGATGGCCGTCGCGTGGTCCCACCACCTGCTTGCCAGCCAACGGCTGGCGAGTGGCTCGGTCCACCTACCACCATGAACCACTCGCAGTCTGCTTTCAGCAGACCCAAGCAGGTGGTGGGATGGTATAGTGCTGACAACGATGGCCACCGATGCCGAAGTGATCGCAGCGGTCCTGCAGGGAGAGGTGGATCAGTATGCCGAGCTGGTCATCCGCTATCAGCCGGCAGCGTGGAAACTGGCGTATAGCTTCGTGGGGAATTGGGAGGATGCGAAAGAGCTTTCGCAGAATGGCTTTGTGAAGGCGTACCAACACCTCAGGGCATTTCGTAAGCAGGCAAAGTTTTCGACGTGGCTGTATCGCATTGTGGTCAATGAGTGCAAAGATTTTTTCAAACGTAAGGCTCGGCGTCCGCGGATGGTGTCGTTGGGCAGCGACGAGGATCCTGATGACGCTGTCGTGTTTGAGGTGGCGGATCCCGCGGGCGGTCCCAGCGACGTGCTGGCGAGCCGAGAGTTGGCCGGGCGCGTGCAGGAGGCCATTGGGGAGTTGGCTGACCAACAGCGCACGGCGTTCAGGCTGCACCATCTCAATGGGCTCTCCCTGGAGGAGACGGCGGACGTCATGAAGTGCCGCGTGGGCACCGTCAAGGCGCATCTGTTTCGCGCCTGCGAGCGATTGCGGGCAGCGCTGTCTCCCTATCTGCGAAAACAGGAACGCGCGGAGGTCCGAGAATGAGCGGTGAAGTAGTCGCTCGGCTCATGGCGTGGTTGCAACGGCATCCCCTCAAACGGTCGCCGCAGGCAATGCAGGCTGCCTACACCGAAGAGGTCATGGCCCGGATTCGCGCCTGCGACCCTGCCCCGATCATCCGCTGGCTGCCGCGACCTCGACTGGCGCTGGCCTTGGGCACCGTCGCGGCCTGCGGGCTCGCCGTGGCGATCCTGATCCATCGTACCCCGACGCAAGTGGCGAGCCGCTCCGAGCACACCGGGCAGGTGCTGGCCGAAGCCGACAAGAGCACGGACGACGATGCCTGGATCCAAGAGACCGCGGAGCTGTTGAACGCAGTGGGTGACTCCTCCACCCAATCCTCCAATGGGGAATCGCTTGAGGAACTGCTTCGGGAACTGGAATCGCTGGACGAGAGTGAGATCGCCAGCTCCTAAATACGCCCACACATTCCTTGTTAACCACCCGCTATAAAACAGCCTTGAACCGCTTCTTTGAACGACCCGCCCGATGGATCGTTCGCTTCGGTATCAGCCCATCAGCCGTGACACTGGGAGGGCTTGTCCTGGTCGCCGCCAGCTGCGCCTTCCTGGTCGTGACGCGTCGGATCGTTGTCTCCTGTGTCCTGGTGACGCTGGCAAGCGTGCTGGATGCGCTGGATGGCGCGGTGGCGCGGGTGAGCGGGCGGGTGACGAAGTTCGGGGCGTATCTGGACGCCGTGTGCGACCGGGCAGCAGAAGCCCTGGTCATCCTCAGCGTCGCTGTGGTCACAGGCTACTGGCTGCTCTCAAGCCTGGTGCTCGTGGGGGCGTTCTTGATCAGTTACGCGAAGGCGCGCGCGGCGATGGAGGTCCCGGTCGCGAATCTCGAATGGCCGGACCTCATGGAGCGCACCGAGCGCGGCGTGGTCTTTATCGCGGGCCTGGCCGCCAGCCGGCTGATCCGATGGCGGCCGCTTGGGCGGGATCTGTTTTGGTGGACGCTGGTGGTGCTGCTCGCGTTGGTCTCCGTGACCGTGCTGCAGCGGATGCTGCGGGCGAAGCGGCTGATTGAAATGCGAAGCGGGTGACGCCGAGCGCTTACGAGCCGTTCGGCGGCTTGGAATCCGGGGCGGGGGGGCTCGGATCAGGTAGGAACGTGTCCCTTCGGAACCCGGTACGGGTTTCCGGGTTTCTCGGTACGGGTTTCTCCGGGTTTCTGATTGTGTCCGCGTACTTGGCTCAGATCGGACGTGCTGGGGGTTTAAAGGGTGGTAAGGTGAGAGCTGGATAAGCTTTCTAGTGAGAGGAAAAGCCAGATAGCAAAGAAGGCTGCCAAGACGCGCTGGGGTACTACTAATAAGAAACGGTGATCTGTTGCAACGGACCGTTGTAGTGAAACACGCACGTCCCCAGAATATCCCTCCCAATAAGCGCGTGAAAGCCGTGCTGCTGAAGTAGCTGCGTTTTCGCTACGGGAACGGTTGCAAACAGTAGCGGTGGCGCAGTCGCCCCAGGAATTGTAATTCCCACATCGTACACATCAGTTGGGTGAGGCATGTTCCCGCTGGAAGCAGTATTCATCAAAATATTTCCAGTGGGCTGAAGGTTAAGAGCCTGCAATACGCTGGGGTCGATACAGGTACAACTTGCGCCCGTATCGATGATAGCCCTGATCTTTTGGGCAGGCGGGATGGGTTGTTTAGCAACCTGTAAAGCAACGAGCCGTGCCTGGCTGACGGCAACGTAGGCGTCCAGCAGTGGCCCGTCTGGGCTTATTGGGATGGTGAAGTGCGGCACGGCTCAACAAAGCGCGAGATGAAATGCGCTTGCTCTATTGCCTGAATCTGCTTGACCAAAAATGGTTCGTTCGGACCAAATTCAGCATAGGCCTCTTTGATGGCATCCTCGTAACTGGTGAAGGTTCGCACCACATTTGCGCCGTGAATGAGCACAAATTTTCCCTCTTCTGCCTTTAGCTCAGGCAGTTTCTGCTTGTAGGTTTCAAGCTCTTTTTCGAGGGCCATCTTAACCTGCTTTCTCAGACCCATCAACTCCTAAGACTTCCTATCAAGTCTATTGTACCTCATTCTGTTCCCTCCGTTCAACCGTTTCATACGAATTGGCTCGCTCTACCTCAATCGACTGGAATTCGGTAAAGCGTCACCGGAATTCCCGCGGCGTTGATGTGCCCGTCAGGGAACATCAGCGTGGGTGAAATAACCCCCGCGGCTTGTTTTGCCCTGAGAAATCGCGGAGCGATTTCAGGGACTTAAGTCCCGGACATGCTTCGCATTTCACGGGGCGAAGCAAAACAGCTGGGGGACGATGTGGGTTGCCTCTGATTTTCCCAATTGCCGTCTCCTGTCCCAGGAATTCCCGAAGGCGCGCGCGGCGATGGAGGTCCCGGTCGCGAATCTCGAATGGCCGGACCTCATGGAGCGCACCGAGCGCGGCGTGGTCTTTATCGCGGGCCTGGCCGCCAGCCGGCTGATCCGATGGCG
>Ga0209515_10009814_pt1 | contig 10814 bp, 10 predicted proteins | sample Subgroupgradi54m_FD_187454 | JGI IMG/M metagenome (GOLD analysis project Ga0209515, IMG submission 187454) | Subsurface groundwater microbial communities from S. Glens Falls, New York, USA - GMW60B uncontaminated upgradient, 5.4 m (SPAdes)... ...
GCTTGAGATTAAAAACCCTTGGAATTTTACGGCGGAATTCATTTCATCGGCGCGCAGCGCCGATACAACTTTTGCCAAAAACCCTGATTCTGAAATTCTTCGGAAGGGGAGGGATTCGAACCCTCGAGGACATTGCTGCCCTACAGCTTTTCGAGAGCTGCGCACTAGACCGGACTATGCGACCCTTCCTTATACTACCCAAATAACTCCGCGTGCGAACCAATGCGAACAAGATAAACCAATTCTACTTTTTTATCAATCGCATAGATAAGCAACGTATCGGGCTGCACATGACATTCATAACAGCCGCTATACTCGCCTGCCAATCTATGATTGCGGAATCTATCCTCAAGTTTTTCTTCATTCACAAGCCGTGACAAAATATTCTCAAATACCCCAAGATCAAACTCTTCATTACGCATGAGTTTTTTCAAGTCCTTCTTAAATTGCTTCCTGCGAAAAAGACAAAACATACATGCCTATGTATAAAGGTCTTTCATAAATGCCTTCACCGATGTAAACTTTTTTCCCTCTGTCTTCGTCTCGTGAAGTGCCGCTCGAAGAATACGCTCGTTTTTAGGCGACATGACATGAGAATGGGGACAGGCGTTCAATTCGAGAGGTACTGATTTCGTTCTTTCGATCTGCTTACAAAACATTTTTATTGCCGTGCTCATGTCAAGACCCATGTCCTCAAGAATGTCTCGAACCGCATTCTTCGTTTTCGTGTCGATGCGCACTTGAATTTGTGTCATGTGCTGAGCCATAGATTAACAACAATATGATTTATAATACAAGTGTATTACTTTTTCAATACATTGTCAATACACTTATTTCTTCACTTTTTTCGCCGCAACCTTCTTCACTTCATCAACAAGAATCGTCTTTTTGAGTGATTTTGTCAAGCCGTCGGAGCCCGCAATATAGGTATCTTTTTTGCCTGCTTTGAGCCCAAATACAATATCGTAGCTTCCCGCTTTCTTTGGTGATTTTATCGTAAACAAAACCGTTGCTGTTTTCCCAGGTTTCAGACGTAGAGTGTCAATTACTTTTTTACTCTTCCATGACGAGTCATAAAAAACGCTTTGGCTGGTCCCGTCTGCCGCGTACGCGAAAAGCTGAGCGTCTTTTAATTCTTTTGTACCGATATTTTTGATTGTCATACCCACGGTGGGCCGCCAGGTGTTCTGAATAATTGCCGGCAGTGTATTCTTGGTCACCTCAATCACATACACGGGCGTGACAGATACCACCAATGGGTGCTCGTCACTCCCTGAAATTTTTTCCGTGCCGTGATGCAAAGCAACCATACCAACACTATCACCAACTGTCGCGCCAAAAAATGGTAGAGTAAACGTCGCCACCTCGCCGGGCGCTACTGCCTTCTCGTCGAATACAAATTTCCCTTCTTTTGATTTCCACGATGCATCCTTCGTCGTATACTCCCCTCCGTCCACTCCGACAATACTCAACGTTACTTCTCCTTGTGTCCACGTCTTTGTTCCTCGATTAGTAAACTGAACTGCTCGGGTTGTCCGTTCCGTGTCTGGTATCGTTACGTGAAAGTCACCGATGGCGGACGACGCATACTCAAGAGCCGTATTGGTGACGGGGATCACTACGTCACTCCCTGTCAACCATCCGCTCTCACCAACGGCCAACACAAATTTTTGCGTCGAATGATATTCACTCGGCGCATCGGCGATGCGAAATACAAACGTGCCAATCTGCCCCGGACTCACGTTGGGCGTCATAAGGCCTGCAACGAAATAATCTTTAGGATGAGAGCTTTCCTTCGATCCCGCCGTATCCTTCCCGCTATCCTCCACAACAGCAATGTGCACCGAGTCGATCGCCGCGATATGCCGAGTAATGCCCCCGAGCGCAAGAGAGATTTTTTCCTGTCCATAATTTCTCCATGCGACCGTGCCTGCATTACGAAATCGAACCGTTACATCTTTTTGCTCTCCGGGTTTTATCTCGATTGACTGTGGGATAATATCGACCAGCTGCCCCATGATGCGCCTCGGGTATTCCCCCACCAAACTATCGTACCGAATTTTTGCCGCGCGAATAATATCGGGAAGACCCGCCGCAACCGTTACCCCCGGGCAATCGGTACAATCAACGTCACGGTGGCCCAATACATTTGGATACTCACGGTCTTTAAAAAATCCCGAGCCGGCGGGGTCGATGTTGAGCTCCCATGCCTTCTGCCCAATCAACCGCACGAGCGCGTCGTATGCCGGGATTGAAATACCTTGCGAGTCATACGTTCCCAAAAACGCGATGCCTATGGAACCATCGTTAAACCCAACATTCGGGGTGCCAAATTTCGTACACGCCGCGCTCCGTCGTGTATGCCCCGCAACAACCCCGTCTCCCCCCGCTCGCCCCTCCCAAATTGTCCCATCCGGATCGATGATATAGTTATACCCAATATCCCCCCATCCGCGAGAGTAGGTGTGATATGAATAGATGGCGCGTACTGCTTCGCGATAATCGTCGCTCGTCAGTGCCCCGTCTCCGTTCGCATCTCGGACGACCGTTGCAGTATGGTGGATGATAAACTTTTTGTCTTGCACATATTCTTTTGCCCAGAGCGCATCCTCTCTTGCTTGTGCTAGCTGTATTCCCGCGTCAAGCCACTGTGATCGCGGAATCATTGTAGTGATCTGGGGTGTCTGCATGGTCTGCTCGGCGGCCATATGCACGCGCCCGTTGGATGCTTTTACATTTTTTGGAACGGAAAGCGCGGTAAGTGAAATGCGGCTATCGAGGGCTGTGGCCTGAACCTGCACTGCTCGTGCGGCGGTAAAAAATACGAGTGCATAGGGACGCGAATCATTCTCACCATCGGGGACATCGCTCTCGCCCTCAAGTGCTGTCCAGTCCGACCATACGCTCTCTTCCAATACCCGAATACGGACTCCTTCAAAACGATCTGCCTGAACAGAAAGAGTGTTCGCGAAAAAAGGAAGTACAATACTGTCTGTCTCGCACGACACGCCATCACAATGCAGTTCCTCTTGCGTGATATCGTGCTTCCACTGTCGAAGTGACTGAGTGTCGCTGTTCTGCGCATTGGTCAGCGCCAAACCACTAGACAAAATGACACCGCAAAAAAGTGCCGCACAAAATCCGCCAAGAACAGAATGGTTGATCTTCTGTGTCATATATTTTTTACTTCATACGCGCTCCGATGAATGATGACCGCGTATGCGATCAACAGCCAAAAAAATACCGACAAATCATTTTTAAAATAGGGGGCATCGACGAGACCATGAATGAGAATGATGAGTAGAGCCCCACATAATCCCATGCAATAGAGTCGGACAGAGGGCGCGTCTTTCCCCCCCGCTCGAACAGATTGAAAAAGTAGGAAAAAAAATGCGCACACGATCAGGAAAAACGCTAAAAGTCCAAGCAATCCGGTCTCACTCCAGAAGTTCAGTACAATATCGTGAGGATAGAGGAATATCTCAAGATACTTCGCTGTATGATAGGGCACCATTGCATTCTGGTATCCGGCAAGTCCTGCGCCTAACACGGCGTGGTCGACGAGCATCGCTCCTGTCTCCTTCCACGTTGTCTGCCGCACCTGCCCAGACCAATCGCTCAATAATAATTTCTCTTGAATGACTGAAAGTGTTGGGGGAGATACAAAAATAAATACCGCAACAACCACGCACAGCCCGACCGTTACAATGCGGGTCTTCATGCTCCATACGAGGCCCATGAGCGGAAGGACGACCGCGAGAGCCACGAGGGCGCCTTCTGTTTTTGCGAAATATATTGCGGCAAAAAAAAGTATGATCGCACAGAAAACAAGGACTGCGGCCATTATTTTTTTCCTCGCTGATATATGTTCAAAAAAACGGCAGAGCGCTAGTGGAACAATGGGCGCGAGATACAAACCAACCGCATTTGGATAGGAATAGATGCTCGTTACGCGGAGCTCCTCGAGCCACGGGGCGGGGATATGCCACCCGGTAAATCTCTGATATACTGCGATTGCTGCAATACACACACCCGATACAACACTTGCGCAGAACATCCGCGAAAGCTGTTCTTTTGTTCGAATAACATCAAAAGCAACAAGAAACACGGCGGCCGGCTCGATAAAATATGCCCGCCATACCCCCAGAGCCGCCCGCAGATCGCTGGACATAAAAATCGAAATTGTTGCAGCAATCAGAAACATACTAAGCGCTAGGGTGAGAAATCTGTATCGGTACCAGAGGACGGCACACGTACACCAAAAACGTCTATCACGAACCAGCCATACCGCGAACAGAATACTGATCATTCCCTCGAGAAGCGTTGAGGGAATCGGCCCCAACGAGAACCGTATGAGGTACAGTGGCAACGCAGCGACCAAGAGAATAATCGCGTATTCACGATTACGCCATGCAACAAGCGTATAGAGGAATAATAGGAGTGCTGAAAAAATTATCATTACTTGTCATTATGGACTATTTTTTTATCCCTGGCAGGATCTCTTCTCTCTCACTCTGTGAGTTGTTTGAGGTATGTCGTTCAAAAAAACTTCCCCTTACGTTTCGTGCTACGGGGCGTACTGTTTTTCTTGCAACACTTCCAGATGACACCGACACTCGCTCGCTCTTTGACACGCTGGGCGGGATGATAAAATACGGCACATGGCGTGCCTCGCTGTCATCTCTCGACGACGCTCTTTCGTTTATTTCTGAGGTGGTAAAGACGAATGCCGCCTATTCAAAAAAAAGAATTACCTTTGGCATAAGCTCTTACACCATATCACAGGGAACGCGAAAAGAGAATCCGCGTGACTTGGCATTTTCACTGCAGCGCTGGGGCATTGCACTGAAGAAAGAATTGGTTGCTGACGGTGCGTCGGTGCGCTTTGTCGTGTCGCAAAAAGGTGAGGCCGCGCTTTCATCGGTTATTGTCGAAAAAAACCATCTGTGCGAGGAAGGAAATTCTGAGTGGGTGCTTATACGAGACAACGATACCTGGCATGTTGGCACAACCAGCGGCGTGCAAGAATTTGAGGATTTTTCAAACCGTGATTGGAATAGGCCTCATCGTGATATGCGTGTAGGCCTTCTTCCCCCAAAGATTGCTCGCATTATGGTAAATCTTTCCGGCGCCAGTACCGGTGAAAGTGTTCTCGATCCATTCTGTGGTCTTGGAACAATTTTGCAAGAGGCGGCGCTTCTGGGACATTCCCACGTATTCGGAAGCGACCTCGAACAAAAACAGATCGACGCAACAAAAGAAAATCTTGAATGGCTCGCTTGCCAAGCACCCTCGAAAGGAAAACAGGGCCTGACTCAATTTCCGCCTGCCCGCCTTTGGCGGGAAGAAGGTGTACCTGGCCCTTTTCCTTTTACCCTCAAACAATGCGATGCCCGCGCCATCTCTCATTGCTTTTCGAAAAATCTCTTTGCCGCGATAATCACCGAACCAACGCTTGGGCCCGCGCTTTCAGGGCGCCACCAAAGCGTTTCCGAAAAAGAAATTGATGCGCTGTGCAACCTCTATATTGAGAGTTTTTACTCGTTTCACGAGGTGCTCATGCGTGCGGGTCGCGTTGTTATTGTCTTTCCTGTTTGGATGACCGGTTCCCAACAACGGCACATTCCCTGCGTCGACACGCTGATGAAAAAAGGATTTACAAACATTACGATCCCTGACTCTCTGCGCCACACCCTTTCTGACGTAACCGAGCGCGACTCTCTTGTCATTTCCAGACCCGATGCCCGCGTCGCCCGCGAGCTGTTTGTGTTTGAGCGAATGTAAGTGCCTGCTTCCCCTTAAAGTCCTTGTGCCTGAGGTTTGAACGTTTTATGAAATGTTACCGTCACCGCGTTTCCCTGGTACTCTCCGGGATCCTTGTAAAAAATGAGCTCGAGCGCTTCTGGATCAACATCTCCGCCTTCGTTTAGCGCAATAAGTGCGCGGTCAATAATTTTTTTGTCGTCGTTCGCTATCGTATCACCGTCTCTTTGGTCTTTCAGCTTCTCCGCAATTACTTCTCGCTTAAAGATGTATCCCGGCCTTCTCTTCGCACCAAGACTTTCATGTCCTAACGCTGTTGTAACAAGAAATGCATCCTTTTCAGATCCTGTAAGGATGGCCTTAAGATTTGCCGTATCTTCTTCTGTCTTTGGACGATACCCGTTGCGCATAGCAAATAATATGACGTCCAGTTGCCGTGCTCCAATAACACATTCCTGTGGGGTGTTGCTTGCGTTTGCGGCGTCTTGGATCACTCCCTCAAGGAAACCGAGCATGCAGGAACCAACTTCCTGGCCACGATATTTTTCTTCAACGAGACGGTGTGAAAGGTCCCACTCATTTTTCTTTGGGTTGAGATCGGCGCGAAACTCCGCAATTCTTTCCGTATTCTCTGTTTCCAGGGTTACACTCACTACGGGCTTCCGCAGACCGGTGGTGTCTGTCGCCTGGTAATACTTCTCTGATGAAGGGTACTTCTCAAGTATGAGTTGTGCTCCGTCCAGCGGAACGGTCACATAAGCGTCACTTCTACCTTTTGGCAATAGCGCACGAGCTTCTCGGCGCGCATTGCTTTCCGCATCTTCAATCCAATCCCACTGTAATGAAAGTTGTTCAATGGGAACCTGCTGAGCTGTTTCTGTTGGTGGTTGATAGTTGTAGAGTGTATATAGATCGTCCAGGCGAGGGAGTTTCGCAAGGTTTATTTGCGCGAGTAAAGACGTAATGCTGTCATTGTTGGCCGCCTTACGCGCTTCGGCTGCCGCTCCACTTGTTACTTGCTCAATGCCCATATGTTTAGATTATACTCCAAATCGAAACACTATCATCGCCATCTTGCGCCCGCGAGCTCTTTGTTTTTGAGAAAATGGATAGCGCCTAAATGGCCTCATAGTACCGTTCCTTTTTTCAAAAACGTTGTCACCTCCCCCATTTCTGCCGTTACCCTCCCCCCTTCTACCCTCTCATATTCAAAGGGGTCCGTGGGGACCAGCTCGTATCCATGTCTTTTAAATATCCATCGCGCCTCTTCACTGAGAAGTGCACCGCCATCCCCCTTAAAAATTCTGATAGCCTCCTCAATGTCCCCTCCAAAGTTTTTATTCAAAAATCTTCCCCTCTCTTGATTCATCGTCGTCTCGTCCAGCGCTTCACCAAATACAAGGATCATCCCTCCTGCGACAAGCTTGTCGCGTACCACTCGCGCGTCGAGTGGGTGACCAGCCGTTGGTCCAGAAGGAGTAATAAATGAGAGGATCAAACCGACCTTGTCGGGCATCTTATACTCCGAAAACTCTTCTCGTGAGGCATATGATTTTCCTACAAGTTCAACAGACACGGCTTCCACACCGTTGCCAAAGTCGAAGAGAAAGCTGTATTCATCTTCCGAAATTTTCGTCGGTTCGTGTCCGCCCATATCCTTAATTTTATTCAAAATAAGGAGTCGGCCAACTTCGTCTTTGAAGGTCGGATCAACAAGCACAATATTCCGCCCGCCCAAACAAAGCGGATATTCTATGTCGGTACTTGCTCCAAGATATACTGTTTTGTGTTCTCGTACTATGTTTTGGTTTACCTCTTTTTTTCCAAGCAGATCAAGGAGCACCTTCTTTTTATAATGAAGCATTGCCTGCTCAAGCTCAAGCGCCGTTGTTACGGAAAGTCGGCGAAATGCCTCCCTCCGATCGTTTGAGGTAAAAAGCTTATCTGCCCGCTCGCGCTCTTCGTCTGTTTCCTCTCCCTGCCCCAACCTATTGTCCGGCTTAAAGGCCGGCTGTTTTTTTACAAAACCCGCCTCGTTCATATATGGTTTCTTATTTATCTTCTGTTGATAGTATCATGATGCAAACCGAAACAAACAGGTGTCGCCGTCTTTCATAACATACTCTTTGCCTTCCGCGCGCATAAGCCCCTTTTCCTTTGCAGCCGCTTCACTGCCGGCATCGATAAGGTCTTTCCAGTAAATGACTTCGGCGCGGATAAATCCTTTTTCAAAATCGGTGTGAATAACACCGGCAGCTTGTGGTGCTTTTGTGCCTTGGGTAATAGTCCACGCGCGCGTTTCATCGGGGCCTGTTGTTAAAAATGTAATAAGGTTGAGAAGTTTGTACGCAGCACCAATAAATATATCCAAACCCGTTCGCTTCATCCCAAGCTCGTGGACTTCTTCGTCGGAGAGTTCTGCCATATCCGCCTCTTGTTGCGCGCACAATTTTACGACTGGGTATCCGACGAGCTTTTGCTCCACCTCAACAAATGACGTGTCCTGGAGATCGACGGCTTCATCGACATTGAGCACATAGAGAAATGGCTTAAGTGTCAGAAGATGAAGATCTCGCATCAACTCTTTTTCTTCTTCGACCAGTTCGAGCCGATTTGCCGGCTTACCTTCCTCAAGGGCTGTGGATACTTTCTCGTACACAACAAGTTGCTCCTCGAGTATGCGTGTCTTGCCACTCTTCATCTGGCTTTTGAGCGCGTTCATTCTTTTCTCAAGTGTCGCCATGTCGGCAAAGATCAATTCGAGATTGATGACATCGATATCGTCGAGCGGCTTTGGCTCACCAGAAACATGAATAATGTTTTTATCCTTGAACAGTCGCACCACTTGTGCAATCGCATCGACTTCACGAATGTGTGAAAGAAATTTATTTCCCAATCCCTCTCCTTGCGATGCGCCCTTTACGAGTCCGGCGATATCGACAAATTCGATGCTCGTCGGTACGGTCTTTGCCGAATGCATAAGTTCTGTGAGTCGGGCAAGCCGCTCGTCGGGCACCTTCACAACACCGACATTGGGATCGATGGTGCAAAAAGGATAGTTTGCAATATCGACTTGTTTTTTTGTCAGCGCTTTAAACAGTGTTGATTTTCCAACGTTGGGGAGTCCTACTATTCCGATGTTCATATGCTAGGGGTTAGGGTATAGGGATTGGGGAATAGTAATAAGATTGGTGTGGTGGCGGGTGCGCGAAGCTCCCGCCACCAACGAGTGCCGCTAGACCACGGCCAAGATTTTCCCCCTTTCTGGCAGGTCGAACGCCCGCCGTCCTTCGTTTGCCTCCGCGTCTGTGAGGCCGAGTGTATCCTCGACACCCTCCAGACGCATCAACTTGTCCCTAAACTCCCGTTGGTCGTTCGAGTTCCAGCTCGAAGGGGTTTTGAGCGTCACGCTCTTGGCCCCATAGAACTCCCCAACCCTCGCGAGAATGGTCCGATAGACGACAAGAGCTTCGTCGATCGAATGGAACATTTCTACGTCCTCCAAAAAAAGTGTGAGCGTGGCGAAACTAGAAAAACCCTACCATGACGCTAAGTTTCATTCAAGTTTACATCTTGCAAAAATGGTCAATTTATACTATACTTACTCTTAAGCAGGTCGATTCTGCTATGTTTTGTTTTAGTCGCTTTGCCCTTCACTATCCCCTAATCCCTAGACCCTAACCCCTGTACTGTATGTCCGGTCACTCAAAATGGGCAACAACACGCCGCGCAAAGGCAGTCGTCGACGCAAAACGCGCGGCAAACTTTACGAAAGTTGCCCACATTATTACGTTGGCTGCTCGTGAAAAAGGCGGCGACCCCGACAAAAATTTTTCGCTCCGCCTCGCGGTTGAAAAGGCGCGCGCCGTCAATATGCCCAAGGAAAATATTGAACGTGCCATTAAGCGTGGTACCGGCGACCTCGAAGGAGAGGTGCTCGAAGAAATCACCTACGAAGGATTTGGTCCGGGCGGCGTTGCGTTTATTATTCAAACACTTACCAATAATCGCAACCGGAGTGTCTCTGAGATAAAACACCTTCTCTCAAAGAATGGTGGCAATCTCGGGAGCGCGAACAGCGTGCTCTGGATGTTTGAACGCCGGGGCGTGCTTGGTATCTCAAGCGCTGCGTGCACCGACGATCTCGAACTTACTTTAATAGAGCAAGGTGTTCAAGATATTATGAGAGACGACGATAGCGCCACTATTGTAACTGTACCGGAGGACTTCCAAAAAATAAAAGAATTCCTCGATGAGAAAAAAATAGACATTGCCTTTGCAGAAATCGAACTGGCCCCAAAAGAACATGCCACTGTCGACGATACGACGAGAGAAAAAATTGAACACCTTGTCGATGCGCTTGAAGCTCATGATGATGTAACGGCTGTCTCCACAAACCTTTCTTAATGTTGGAAAGCGAGGGGGTGTCATCCCGGACCCGATCCGGGATCTATCCTATCCAATACTCTTTCTCACTGGATTCCCGCCTTCGCGGGAATGACAAAATAGAATGAAAAAATCTTCAAAAATTATTCTTGGCATCGATCCCGGTTTTGCTTCCATAGGATACGGTGTTCTCTCAATCACGGCGGGGGATCCAACCGCGACGGACTATGGATGTCTCCATACCAAGCCCGGGGGCCCTTTTGCAAAACGCCTTCTCCAAATTTTTAATGAGATAACAACCCTCATCACCGATAGTGCTCCTGATGTGATCGGTGTTGAAAAACTTTTTTTTGAAAAAAATTCCAAAACAGCTATCGAAGTCAGTCATGCGCGTGGCGTTATTCTCCTCGCCGCCCAGCGCGCGGGAATCCCTCTCGTCGAATGTACGCCTCTTCAAGTAAAGCTCGCGAGCACGGGTTATGGGAAGGCCGATAAGCGCCAGGTACAGCAAATGATAATGCGTGTGTTAAAATTAAAAAAGATACCACGCCCCGACGACGCCGCTGACGCCCTTGCAATAGCCCTCTGCGCTTCGGGAATGCCCCATTCCTAACATTTTACGTTTTGATTTTTGCGTTTTGATTTTTTATGCACATCTCCTACGA
>Ga0209515_10009815_pt1 | contig 10814 bp, 9 predicted proteins | sample Subgroupgradi54m_FD_187454 | JGI IMG/M metagenome (GOLD analysis project Ga0209515, IMG submission 187454) | Subsurface groundwater microbial communities from S. Glens Falls, New York, USA - GMW60B uncontaminated upgradient, 5.4 m (SPAdes)... ...
GCATGAAGACCCGAGGCAACGCGCCTGCGGTCAAAAAAGAGAACGACATTGCCCAGATCAGTGAAAAGTATTTTGTGCATTGATGCCAATCATATCATGAGTGTGCGATGTTGACAAATAAAATTTTTTAAGGCATACTCGCGGGAGTATCGCATCAATTTTTTGCGGATTACGTTACCGGGGAGGTACGCAATGATGGCAGAGTCCGAAAAAGTTTTTGATGTGTCGGAAGTCCTTTTACAAACAACATGGGAGGAAGACAAAGTATTTCGCATTGTCCACGTGCCGTATCGCTACCGTGTCATGGGCGTATGCTCAAGTGCTGGACGACAGACAGCACAATTTGCCAACGGCATATTCAATTGGTTTGAGCATCTTGAGATCACGCGGCTTGATGGCTCATGGGCTGTGCAGGGCAGTGCGATTGTGCCGGTATTACCTGACGGCCGGCTTCTGATGGTCGTGGAGCAGCGACCGCCACAGTATCGGTTCCCGAATCAGCCGACGCATATTGAGATTGGAGATGGCGGCAGGATAGCGCTTGCGGAATTCGGACCGTACAGCGTAGTGGAATTTCCCGGGGGAGGCGTTGAACAAGGGGAGACGTTTACTGCCGGATTTTTCCACGAATTACTGGAAGAGACCGGTATTCCGGAGCAGGAGGCAATGCTGTATTGGTGCGCCCGGCCGCATCATCCGCTGCTTTGCGATTTGGCGGATGAAAAGCATGTGGGTGTGATATATCTCCACGAGGCGCGGTTTGACCGATATGTTCAGACCGACGGCGGTCTGCACGTGCTCGCACTGACGCGCGAGGAGGTACAGAACAATATCTGGAACGGCGTAATCCGTTCGGTTCATGCGGCGCAGTTTCCCTTTGCTTTTTACAAAGAGGTAATGGATGCCGGGGTGCATGATCTGCAGAAGATGCAGAAGGCGGGGTATTTGCAAATCAGGCAGGTGATCGTCAGGCGGTAGGTGCTGTTTAATAGGTTCAAACGCGCAATAAAGGAGAATGAGATGGACGAGCGTGAAAGATGGCTGGAAGAGATGAATTTGTTTACCATTGTCGCGTTGTCGGACAGTGCGATGTACCAAAACAGGATGAGAGAGCACCAATTCCCGTTGATATATCTTTTTTCGGAGACCGACGACAACCGGTCTTCGTGCCTGTCTATAGCAACGGGTCTCTATCGCAATGGGGTCACAGATCGTATCGCGATGGCGGCTAATTCCAAAAATCCCGGATACTCGGGCTTTGAGGAGTGGCTTCGTGCTTTGTATGTAGATCTGATACCCGATTTGCGCAGACTCAAACGGATTGATGTTGTCCCGATCGTCGTTTCGGGCAACTTGAATACGTTTTCTGAAGCACGAGCCATGTTGCGATATGCCCAAGAACATGGAATGGGAACGGTCGGGGTAGTAGCTCCGGCATTTCATATGCCGCGGGCGTTCCTGTCCACAATCAGTGTATCGATTCGGGAATGCCCGGACATCAAGGTCTATGCCTTGTCGGGATGGGTACCAGATTGGTGGCATAAAGAGGTACTGCATTCTCAAGGTACTCTGAAAGCTACTCGCGTACATTTGATTCGTACGGAACGGGAGCGGATCGCCAGATACCAGCGCGAGGGGCATTATTATGATGGAGGTGATTTGGTCTCTTTCCAGCAGGCGTTTGAATATCTTCGCCTGCGAGACTGGTGTTCTCCTGCATAGCCGTTAGAGGATGGCGGTGTGTATACTGTAGTATTGCGACAGAATGAAAATCTCATTCTGTCGGCTTTTTTTATCCTTGCTTTTCGGCAGAGAATCCGTAGGATACGAATAGGCGTTATAGTGATGATGGGACGAATATGAATAATAACGAAGGATCATTTTTAAGCCGCGTGGTATCCGGCGGACTCTGGCTTTCGTCAAGCGCGTTTGCCGGACGCTTCATTGGGCTTGCGACCACGATTCTGATTTTGCGCACGCTCTCGGTCGCCGAATACGGAACGTATAACCTGGTGCTCGCGGCATTCGGGTTTTTGGCATCTTTTTTCATCAGCGGTTTTGATTCGCTGGTCATCAATGATCTTGCGCGCGAGCGGGGAGAGGGACGGGACGACCGGATAAAGCGGCTGTTTCTGGAATACGGGACGCTGAAGGCGGCAATCGGTGTTGCACTTTTTCTGGTTGCCTTTTTCGGATCGTGGTTTTTGAGCCAATGGTACGATCGCAGCATTGTTGTTTTTCTGCACACTATTTCTTTTCTGTTTCTTTTTGTGGCGCTGGAGCGTCTGCTGAATATGCTCTTTGAAATGTATTTGAAGTTTCGCGCGATAGCCCTTTTTGACATCGTGGAAGAGGGCGCAAAGCTGTTCCTTTTTATTTTTTTTGTTCTGTACCTGCGCCAGGGAGTGATGGGCATGGTGCGCGGATACATGTTTTCCACGGCACTCACGCTGATTGTTTTTGCGCCGTATGGCGCTGCACTCCTGCGCCGTCTGCTTGCCACACCCGCGAGCCGTGCGCGCATGCTCATCCCTTTGGTGGCAGCGCACGGCAAGTGGGGAGTCGCATCCCAATACCTGACTGAAGCCCAACGCTCGGTCATGCCGTGGCTTGTCAGGATATTTGCCGGAGTGGAGGCAGTGGGGCTTTATTCCCTGGCCGAGGGTGTATACTCTCAGCTTGTTTCGCTTCTCCCTATCGCAAATCTCCTGACCCCGCTTCTTCCGGGAGAGGTAAAAAACAAAGAGCGGATGCGCACGATTCTAACTTATGGCATTAAATACGGGACTCTGCTTTTTGCGGCCGTGGGACTCGGCGCGTTCTTTTTTGTGCCGGCACTTCTGGCCGGATTTTTCCCGCGTTATCTTCCGGCTGTGCCGCTTTTTCGCATCATGCTTGCGGCACTCCTGACCACCGCGGCGGCGAATCTTGTGAACACGACTCTTTACAGTTTCCGCGAACAGAAAACGCTCTTTGTTCTGATGCTCATACGGCTGGGGTTCCTGGTCGCGGCGACCTCTCTCTTGCTGACCATGTTTGGTATCATGGGGGCTGCAATCGGATTTGTGCTGACGGCGATTTTTTATGTGGCGATTCGGTACTGGTCGCTCCGGCGCACTGCTCCTGATCTGGAGATTGTGATTTCGGATTTGTTTTCTTTTCGCGAGGCCGACATGCGGTTCGTGATGCGAATGCGGCAGGAATTCGTTTTACTGGGACAAGATTTTTTTGCGCGGATGACGACGCTTGTCCGCGGAGCCGCATCGTTTCTCCGGCGGCACTGGGCCGTAGCACTTATTGTCATCGTCGTCGTCATCTCCATGGCGCCGATTCTGTTTCTGGGTAAGATTTATTTTGATGAAGAGCAACTGGGATTTTACTACCCTCAAAGTTTTTTTCTTGCTGCTTCGCTCTCGCACGCTACGTCACTTTTCTGGAATAACGCCTATTATGGCGGCGTGTCGGTGTCGCTGGATCAATTTGTGGGATCGTTTTATCCGCCGCACTGGCTTTTGTACCGACTCCTGCCATATGTTGCCGCGCATCATGTGAGTATTGCGTTCACCGTGCTCGGAGGATGTCTGCTTGCCTATTGGCTCCCCGCCGCGCGACCGGCCTCGGTCGCGCGGCGTCTGCGGTCCTCGCCATATCGTATCTTACGGCAACCACGTTTGACTGGCTGGATATCGGGACGTTGGCAGGACACGCGTTTTTAGTTTTTCCGGCGATGATGCTGGCTCTCTGGAAAACAAGTCGCGGGGAGCGGTCCTTTATCTGGTCATTGCTCGGGGGCTTGGCGCTCGGCGTGGGACTTCTGGCCGGATTTGCGCAGATCATGTTTTATGAATATGTTGTACTGTTCTTCTGGATGATCTTTCTCGTTTGGCAACGCCGAAAAGAAATGTCGCGATATCTTCGTCTCCGGCCTATTCTCGGGTTTGCTGCAATCACGGTCGTGGGGATATTGATCGGCGGGAGACAAAGTCTGCCTTCAGCAGTTTTTATAAACGATACGATTCGCTCTTCCACTCTTGCAATGGAAAAAGGAGTAGTTCCCAAGCCCACGGAACTTCTCACGATGGTGCTGCCCGAATATATCTCATTGCCTTTTTTTGGCGCCGGATCTCCGGGTCTGTATGCGGGTGCTCTGGGACTCCTTGCCGCACTCTTCGGCCTGGTATTTTATCGCACCGAAATCTCTCTTTTTTTTGCGGCATCATACGGAGTGATTCTTGCCATTGCATTTCGTCTTCCGGTGTTTGGCTGGCTGAACGACCACATTCCGCCGTTCTCGCATATGAGCGGACAATTCCGCTGGCTCGTGGCCGGCGCTTTGCCGCTCGCATACCTCGCAGGTCACGGGTTTGAGGCGTTGGTGCGCGAGGATTGGCCGCAGGAACGTGTACGGCGATGGCTCAATAGCGTCGGATGGGCGATTGGTCTGATTGTAGTGGTGTGTCTTGTGGGCGGAGTTGCAGTATATTTCGTCCAGACGCATCAGGCGCTTCAGCAGCGAATTGTTGATTGGCGTTTTCTCCATCACGCAAAGACCTTTTCCAATGAGTATTATCTCCATATTTTACAGACGACCCTTGACGGAATTGCGCAAAATTTTTCCATAGTCCAATGGCGGCTGATTGTCCCGCTCATTATTCTTGTTGCATCTTTTTTCCTCATCCGCAGGCGGCTGATTGTCGGGATGGAGAAGCGGACATTTTTGATGCTCGCGATGGGTCTTGTGGCCGCCAATGTCATTTTGATTCCGCTGGCGAAACTGGAGAGCGCCTATGTGCCCGCAAGCGTCTTGGATCCCGAGCCGCAGATTGTGCGGGAAATCAAAACGCGGGAGCATGATCCGAATGCGTTTCGTATCGCCGGATTCCTGATCGGTGATTCCATTTTCTGGGACATTCTCTCCGGACAGGATGTGCGCCCCGAAGCGATTGCCGCGATTTACCGTGAACTTCTGATCAATAACATGAATGTGTTCTACGGCATTCAGCGCATAGACGGTATGGAGCCATATCGTACGCTTCGGCATAACCAGTTTTTGGATACGGTCCTATTCCCGAAGGGCTTGTCCGTCTTTGACGCATCGTCATCGGCACTCGTCACGGACAGTTTGCATCGCTACGTCAATACTGATGTCCTAAAAGATGTTTCTCTGGATGAGAAAGTGAAAGATCTCCTGTCGCACAAAGTCCTGCTTTCCATGAGCAACGTGAAATACGTGTATTCGCTGATTCCTCTGACAGACCCGGATTTCAAAGAGATTCTGATGGAGAAAAATTCTTTTGTGCCGGTGCCCGTGCATCTGTATGAAAACATAAAAGTGATGCCGCGTATTTATTTCGTTCAGCGTCCGCAATTTTTTTTGGGCAAAGACATTGATCTCCTGCGCGGTCTTGCCGCAGCAAAGGATTTTGCTGGTACGGCGGTCATAGAATGTGCGGCATGTCAAAATAAAAGCAAAAAACCCGGATCACACAAATCGTCTTTTTCCGTTGTGCGGTATGAAAACGGCCTGGTTTCGTTGCGAACAAGTACGGATCAGGAGCGGTGGTTGGTGTTTGGCGAATCCTTTGTGCCCGGATGGGTGGCGACTGTTGACGGGGCGCCCGTGCCCATGTATCGCGCAAATTATCTTTTTCAGGCCATTCAGATTCCGGCAGGGGAGCACATGATTGAATTCCGATATCATGATATTATTGAATTGAAATGGAGCGAATTTTGGGAGTCAACCGGGAAAAGCTCATCTCGCTGATGTGCTGTTCGGTGTGCCGGGGAGACCTGGCGCGCGAAGCTCATACTCTGGTCTGTGCGCGCGGGCACGGGAAATTTTTTATTGACAGAGAAGCCCGATGGCACTTGATAGATTCCGCCAGCGCCCAGAAATATCAGAGCGAGCATTCCTCCGGCGTTAATCGCATCAAATCGTTTTTCAAGCCGTATCCGCGTCTGTATTATTTTCTCTGGCACATATTCTGTCCAGTGCTTTTGTCCGGCAAACGACCCTCATCCGTACGCAAGCTGATTTCCGACTCGGCGGTGGTCGTGAATCTCGGCTCCGGTCCCCGGCGCATAGCGCCTGGATTTGTGAATGTGGATGTAGCTCCGTTCCCGGAAGTGGACATTGTCGCAGATGCGATTCGTCTGCCCTTCAAAGACAATTCGGTGGATGCGCTCGTGCACGAATCGCTTTTTGAGCATCTGCCCGATCCGGAAGCGGCGGCGCGCGAGATCGCGCGGGTGCTCAAGCCAGGCGGGATTATGTATGCGAGTATTCCCTTTTTGACTCCGTACCACGCGTCTCCGGATGATTTCAACCGATGGACCGCCTCCGGCATGCGGCGTCTGTTTCATTTTTGTACGCCGGTGGAGCAGGGAGTGGATGCCGGACCGTGGAGTGCGATGCTTGTGTTTGTGGCCTACTGGATCGGCGTCACGTTTTCTTTCGGATCCAGAAAAGCAGCGCCCGCGATCGGGCTTCTCTCTATGACCATCCTCGGGCCGCTTAAGATTTTTGATTATCTGTTTGCGCGTCTGCCCGGGGCTGATGCGGTTGCAGCACAACTCTATTTTATCGGAAGAAAGAAATAATTCATGATGCTTTCCGTCATCATTCCTGCGCATAACGAAGAGAATACCATCCGCGCGATCATTGACCGCGTACGGCGGGTTCGCATTCCCAAAGAAGTCATTGTCGTGGATGACGGATCCACGGATCGCACGCGGTTTATTTTGGATGAGCTGAAAGCGAGTCACGAACCGGAAGAATTTTTCTCCGCGTTCACCGTGATTCACAAAAAGAATGGTGGCAAGGGTTCGGCACTCCGCACGGGAATTGCCGAGGCACGAGGCGACGCCATTCTTTTCCAGGACGCAGACCTGGAGTACGATCCGGAGGATTATCCCGCGCTCATCCGGCCGATAGTGTCCAGAGAAGCTGATTTCGTTATGGGGTCGCGCCTCCTGGGCGACAAAGAGCGTCTGTGGGCCGGCGGCAGGCGGCGTCTTGCCTATATGCGCAATCACTTGGGTATACGCGCGATCACGCTTCTTACCAATGTCTTGTACGGCCAGCGCGCAACGGACTATGAAGGGTGCTATAAGGCATTTCGCGCGGGGTTATTAAAAAATCTGTCGCTTGAAGCAAACGGATTTGAGATTGACAATGAAATCGTCTGCAAACTCTTGCGCCGCGGGCGCACGATGCGCGAGGTGCCGATCCGCTATTATCCGCGCAGTTACGAAGAAGGGAAAAAAATCCGCGTCCGCGACGGCATGAAGATATTATGGACGATTCTGAAGTGGAGGTTCAAACGATTCTGATAAGAAACTATCTAAAAAGTCTTCTTCGTTACGAAATCGCGGAATTACGTGCGAGCCGAGGATGGACGAGGAGGGCGTATATGAGGAATATACGCTGACGAGGACAGACGATGGCGCAGCCGTAATTCCGCGATTGCAGTAGGAGAGGGACTTTTTAGATAGTTTCTAAAGGAGTCCGGAGTGGCGCGGTTTCGGTTTCGGGTAATGATTTTTTTGTAGCCCGTATCAGCCCGTATGATGCCAAGAGAAAAAGAAACGCGTGCGCCGGATACCGAAATCTGCCCTGGTCGCTGAAGCCCGCAATACTACTGGTCGCGGCATAATAAAGAATAATGACTGTGAATACAATCGCTGTCGTGCGTGAAGCAGCGTCTTGGCGGATTGCCCGCCAGAGGCCGAAACACGCACACAGGGTAACAAGAATCCAGAGCAGGCGGCCGAGAGCCGGAATAACAGCGGCAAGGCCAATTTTTTGCCATACGAGAGACGCAAGCGCCGCAGGGCCTTGTTTGAGCAACACGAGCGAGGGCGAGAAATCAATGCTGAATCCGGGCATCAGCCCGAAACGCTGGAGATAGTCGGCCCAGAGGTCTTGGGTAAAAAATGCGACCCCGTCAATCGCAAGCACTTCAAGGGTTTCTTTTGGGTGTTCGCGCAGGATGGTGATGCCTTCGCGTGCAAGTGCGGATCCCAGCGCCGGATTTTCTTTTATATCGGTTTCGCTGACATGATATTTTTTTGCAAATTCCCGGTTGAGCCGTTCCCGCACGTCGCCGACTGCTTCACCCGTGTGGAGCGAGAGAGTAGAGGCGCCGATGGAGGAATAGACATTGCGCAGGCCCGTGGATGCGACACTGACAGTCCCGAATTGCTTGTAGTTCCTCACGAGCCACGGAGTGAGGACTGCGCAAAATACCGTGGTAAAAATAATAATGCTCGGAAGTCGTGTCTGAAAACCTTCGCGAATCCCCACCGAGGATTCGCTCATCGACTGTTCGGCCTCGCTCGTCCGTCCTGCAGGACGGACACCATGGCCGCTCGGCCTCACAGCGTTTTCAGACACGACTTCTCCGCCTTTATGTCGTCGGAGAGAGACAATGATGAGAAATAAAAACCCGAGGATGAAAAGAAATTGAGCATGTGGGCGCGTAAGCGTGGAGAGCGCAAGCCAGATTCCTGCGCTTGCGGCATCGCGTCCGCGCCATGTGCGGATCAGGCGCAGAAAAAAATATATTCCTACCAGTAGAAAGAAAACGGATACTACTTCGGTCAGAGGAGTTAGAGACCAGAATACGGTAATCGGCTCAAACGCCATAAATCCCGCCGCGCTCAATAAAACTTTTTTCCGGTCGGTCAGGAATTCTCCGATATGGAATACCACGAGCGGCATGAGTGAGGAGAGGGTAATTTGCAGGAGTACGAGCGGGATAAGAGATCTCGTGAGTGCAATGGATACTGCCATAAGCAGGGGATAGATCGGGGGGAAGTGCGCATCCGGAGTAAAGGGGGCCGCCGTGCTTTTGGAAAATCCGTGGCCCGCCACGATATTTTGCGCGGTAGCAAGAAATCCGTACGAATCGGATGTCATCAGGGCAGAAGTTCCGCCGTGGAGAACCACGGCAATGAGCAGAATGATGCGAATCGCAAATCCCGTGATGATGATTCCCCGGAGCGCGCGAGTCCCGTTAGAAATCGGATTCCTAACGGGACGAGGCAGAGAAGAAGTGTTCATAAAAGTAGTATAGTACAGGGGAGCGCCGTGCACGAGTTGACAGGTCGTGTTGTCCATTGTATATTAATTCTATGTTTCACCGTCTCCTTGCTTGATGGAGATGGAAAAGTTCTTCTGAACTTGGAGGGTGCATAGATTGAGAGCGTCTGTGGGATTTTTTATTCTGATGCGATTAGCTTTGGCGGCGGGTAGTATGCTGCTCTTGTCAGCCTGCGAGCAGTATTATGATTTCCCAGAGGGCGGCACATTCTGGGATTTGTCTGCGGCCTACCATGCCGATTCCTCGAAATGGGGAGGATTTTTGGATGCGAATCCTTTTTTGAAAAGAAAGGGTCGTGTTTTTATCCATCCTGATGGCCGGATTATTGCATGGACAAAATCGGATGAAAAACTCTCTGGATTTGATCGGATTGAGATTGAAGTTACATCAGTCCCAGTATCCAGTCTAGGTCCAGCATTCGCCTCAAGCGAAAAGCACAAAAAGCGTGACGGTGGAGGATGGGATATGACACCCATCTTAGGGGGAGCATCCTATCCGTAATATATGCATTACATACATGCCGATGTGACAGCCGATGGCGTCATAGCCATCGGTTTTTTTCTTTTCTCAATCGGAGAGCAAGGGATCAATCACTTGCGTTGTTTCCCAAAGAATGTTTTTTATTTGACATCCGTATTTTTTTATGACATCATAAATTCGGCTGTTTGAAATGAAAACGTGTTGAGTGAGAGGGGATGCCGCGATGCATGAGAAGATAGTATTTTTTGGTGTGATGCTTGGCGGGGCGTTGCTTTGGGGAGGAGGCAATGTTTTGAGCAGATATTATCTGCGCGATCGCAATGTGCATGAAGACTTGATGGTCGTGGGAACCATGTTGGGCGCGGGCATATTTTCGTTCTTGGCGGAACTGGCATGGCATGGTGCGCCGCAGATTGCGCCGGATTTCTGGCTATCGTTTCTTGGAAGCGCGATGCTTAATGTCGGCATCGTGTATTTGAGCGCACGGGCGTTGAAACTGGAAGATGCCTCTATCGTGGTGCCGCTTTCGGCAGCCACACCGATGTTTTTGATACTCATGTCATGGTGGATGCTCGGCGAATGGCCCAGCATCTACGGAAGATTAGGTATCGGACTCATCGCGTGTGGCTCGTATATCTTGGCATGGCGAGGGGCAAAGACGGAACTTCCGGAGTTCCTTGCGCGCATCATTCCGCAACGGACGCAGGAATCAGTAAGTTTTTACGGGGCACCGTGGCTGCGGCTTTTTTCCTCGCGCGGAGCGCGTCTGGCGCTCATGGGAGCATATTTGGGATCCATCTCTGTCAATTTTGACAAAGTTGCGATTCTGAAATCCAGTTCTATGATATTTACCGGTTTTGTATATCTGACTGTCGCCTTTTTTGTTTTCGGATGGTCAAAGACAAGCGGCCGCTGGAATGCGCTGGATAAGAAGTATTTCCGAAAGGTTTTGCTTCTGGGTGCCTTTATCGGGTTGTATACGGTGGTATTGAACACGGGATACTTTTTCGCAATCGTCCCGTATGTGGCCGCACTCAAACGCACCCAAGTTCTCTGGACTATTGTTTTCGCGGCGCTATTCCTGCGGGAGCAATATGCCGCAATGCGGATTGCGGGCGCATGCATTATGCTCCTGGGAGCCACGTTGATTGCGTGGTGAAGAAGCATTTTATGGCGCATCAATTAGGGGGTGCTGTCAGAAGTGACAGCGCTTTTTTTATTGCTCTTTTT
>Ga0209515_10009816_pt1 | contig 10813 bp, 8 predicted proteins | sample Subgroupgradi54m_FD_187454 | JGI IMG/M metagenome (GOLD analysis project Ga0209515, IMG submission 187454) | Subsurface groundwater microbial communities from S. Glens Falls, New York, USA - GMW60B uncontaminated upgradient, 5.4 m (SPAdes)... ...
CGTGGCCTGGCTCCCCGAGAGCCATGCAGCCTTGGCCTCCTGCGGCAACTGCTCCCAATCTTTCAGGAACCGCTCCAAGCCACTCTCTGTCAGAGGATGCTTCACTAACGCCTCGAGCACCGCAAAGGGCATCGTGGCGATGTCCGCACCGATGCGCGCCGCTTCCACCACGTGCAGCGGGTGGCGTACGCTCGCCACGAGAATCTGCGTGGAAAAATGGTAGTTCGTATAGATCGTCTTGATGTCGCGAATCAACCCCATGCCGTCGGCGCTGATATCATCAAGCCGTCCCACGAACGGCGAGACGAAGGACGCGCCCGCCTTCGCCGCCAGCAGCGCCTGGGTCGCGGAGAAGCACAGCGTGACGTTCACCCGAATCTTCTCGCGGGACAGTGCGCGGGTCGCTTTCAGCCCTTCTTTGGTCAGCGGACACTTCACGACGATGTGGGGGTGCAGCTTCGCAAAGATGCGACCTTCTTCGATCATACCGGTGGCCTCGCGGCTCGTCGTCTCCATGCTCACCGGCCCGTTGACCGTCTCGCAGATTTCTTTGAGCAGCGGGAAAAAGTCCCGACGCTCCTTGGCCACGAGGCTGGGGTTGGTCGTCACCCCGTCGATCGCCCCCCAACTGACCGCTTCACGAATCTCAGTCAAATTCGCGGAATCGAGAAAGATCTTCATTGGTGCTCTACTCCTCGCTTTGCACCCGACCGAGCCGGGCACCCCACCGTAGGCGGGGTCGGCGAGGGAAGTGCCGCCGTCCGCAGGATGGCGGCCCAACTGACGGCCTCTTTGATCTCCTGCACGTTCGCCGAATCCAGAAAGATCTTCATCTTAGCGCTTCACCGCTCCCATCCGTTGACGCATCGTCTGACATGATTCGCTTCAGCCTAACACGAGCGCTGAGCGAATGCCAGCCCGACTTCGGACGGCCGCCGCCCGGCCTCACGCTAGCCCCTCGTCGGCGAGACTGACGGTGCCGACCAGCGCACGACGCGGTTGCGCCCCGCGTGCTTGGCGGCATAGAGCGCCTGATCGGCCCGCTCAATCAACTCCTCTAGCGTCTGCCCGTGCTCCGGAAATCCGGCGGCCCCGATGCTGAGCGTCTGTGTGAGCAACTCATCGTAGGCGCGGATCGGGTGGACTTCGACGAGCTGCTTGAGCCGCTGCGCGATTGGCATCGCCTGATCGATCTGCGTTTCAATCAATAAGAGGATGAATTCTTCTCCGCCAAAGCGGGCGATGAGGTCGATCTCGCGGAGGTTGCGCTTGAGCAGCGCCGCCACATCTCTGAGGACCACATCCCCGACGAGATGCCCGTAGGTGTCGTTCTTCTCTTTGAAGTGATCCAGATCAGTCATCAGCACGGTGCACGAGAGCTGATGACGCTTCGAGCGCTCCAACTCTTCCTTGGCTCGCTCCAAGAAGTACCGACGGACGGACAATCCCGTGAGGGCATCCGTCACGGCCAGCGCCTCCACCTGTCCATAGAGATGGATGCGCGAGAGCTGCAAGGAGAGCTGATTCGCCACCAACGAGAGCATCTTCATCTGCGCGTCGGGCAGCTCATCGGCCACCAAGACCCCGATCGGCCGTTGCTCCTGCCACAACGGCACCCAGCTCACCCGCGAAAGGCCAGTCGGTAGTCCTGTGCTCAGCGTACGGGGTGTGCCATCGTCGGATGAGCGCGTACTCGCCAGCGCACTGCCGGCAATGGTCTGCTCCATCTTTGAAAGGACCGGATGGGCAGCCGGCTCATCAGATGATTTTTTTTCTTCCGGCGAGAGGACGAGACGTCCATCGGCGGCCTGCAACGCACGCAAGACCTGCGCCGGTGCGGCGGTGAGATCCACCAGCCGCAAGCCCCGAGCGTTCAAGAGCCGTGGCGCCACCTCCAGCAACGAGGCGAAGAGCTCCGACAGATGGAGTGTCCGAACCGTCGCCTTGGTCACGTGGTAGACGTCGGTGATCTCGGTGATCTGGGTCTCGAGTGCTTGCGTGTTGGCGTGGAGTGACAGGAGCGCTCGTGCGGACTCAGAGAGCCGTGCCATCTTTTTCGCTTCTTTGGCGTGGAGCTGCTTGAGACACTGCAGGTCATGGCCTCGTTGGGAGGCCAACAACCAGGGGCTCACCCCCACCACGCCCAACTGCATCCATCCAAGCCACTGGGTGAGCGCCGAGGGGTGCGTTGAGACAAAGGCCACGACGGTCATCGCCGTCAAGATCCCCGTCCACATCCGCTCCCAGCACAACCCGGAGATCATGGCGAGGACCCAGCACGTCATGACGAGGAGCATACGAGGTTCCTCCCGGCGTGCTTGGCGGCATACAATCGCGTATCAGCAATTCGGATGAGCTCTAAGTCCGCTTGCGCATCATCGGGAGCAGTCACGACCCCCACCGAGACGGTGACCTCGCTGCTGGCCTCGATCCGTCGGCTTCGCACGGATCCTTTGACCGCCGTCTCTGAGGACGGCGCCGTCGGCGTCATCGGTTCTCCTTCGTCGGCCTGGCGTGTCGCAGCAAACGCGGAGGCGGGACGCGCTGAGCCCTGCCAGCCGCTCTGAACGCGCGAGGCAACCTCCGTTCGGATGCGCTCCGCGATCTCAATCGCGTGGACGCGTCCCAACCGCGGCAGAAGCACCGTAAACTCTTCGCCACCGTAGCGTGCCACCACACCCCCAGCCGGCACTGTCTCACGCAGCACTTGGCTGACCGACTTCAAGATCAGATCGCCCGCAGAATGCCCAAACGTGTCGTTGTACGCCTTGAAGTGATCGATGTCGAGCATGAGGACGGACGTCGACTCCCGACGCCGCCCGGCGCGCAGGAGCTCCCGCGTGAGCGCTTCGAGAAACGGCCGGCGCAAGGTCAGGCCTGTCAGCCCATCCGTCATGGCCAGCTGTTGGGTTTGCGCAAAGAGCCGTGCGTTGGTCATCGCCGTCGCCACCAGATCCAGGAGAATGTCCAAGAACCGCAGGTCATCCTGCGTGTAGGCTCCGGGCTGCGCGCTATCTAAGCGCAGGACCCCCTCCGGGCTTTCTCCGAGCAAGAGCGGACAGGCGATGACGGAGCTCACAGACCGTTCGGGCGACACCGTCACCGTAAACCGAAAGTCGCGTCGGACATCGTTGACGAGCAGCGGCCGGTGGGTGCGCAACACATGGCGGTCGAACTGATCGCCGTGTTTCGCGCGCACACTCGGCAGCGACTCGCGCTTCTTCGAGGCGAAGAGTGATAGTTCCTGCCGGTCTGTATCGATGAGGAACAACAAACACGCATCCGACTTGCCAATCAAGGCAAAGGCGCGCTCGACCGCCAACTGGGCGATCGCTTCGAGCTCCATTAGGCCGCTGAGCTCATCCGCAATCGCCTGTAGTTGCGTGTAGCGGGAGTGCTTGCGCTGCAGCGCGTCCTTGGTCTGCGTCGCGAAAGCGATAGCCTGGTCTTTCACCGTCTGCTCTTCCGCCAGATCATCCAAGAGTTGCTGGAATCGTTTGAAACGGCGCGCCCGGCTCCGTTGCTGCACCGCGGCCACGGTCAGCAATAACACTAAGACGGCGACGTTGATCCCCAACGCTCGATTCCCACCCTGCGCGCCCCAGAGCCAGATCAAGCTGAGCAACACGATCACACTCACGAGGATGCTGCCGCCCGTCGGAAACAAGACCCAGGCGTAGGCGCACAGGGCGATGGCGATGAGGCTGAGGGTCGGGATGAACTGCGGGTGTCCAGACACCGGATGAAGGATGGACACAATGAGCACGACGCAGATCGCCAGGTTGGTCAGGGCGACCACCCAACGGATCAGCGTAAGCGGTCTGGCGGCGGCGAGACTGGCCATCGATCCCTTAGACGATGACTCGACGTACACGCTGAGACCTTGCGCCCATCATCGCACCACGCTCACACAATCGCCATCTCCGTGTCGGTGTCAAAAAAGTGCGCCTTGCCCATGTCGAAGACGACATCGATGTCTTGGCTGACTTCTGGCCGATCATGGGGACCGACCCGCGCGATGAGCGCGTGTTGCCCGGCCTTGAGGTGGAGGTAGACTTCGGCGCCCAGCGGCTCAACCAACTCCACCGTGGACGTGACAATGCAGTCGGTGGGCGCGTCGGTGATGAAGAGCTTGTCATAGAGATCCTCCGGCCGGATGCCAAAGAGGACGCCCTTGCGCTCATACGCCGAGAGCCGCGCGACCATCTCATCGACGATGCGCAACTGATATGTGCCCTCATTGAAATAGAGCGCCTCGCCCATGCGCACAATGTGCCCGCGCAGAAAATTCATCGGCGGAGAACCGATGAAACTCGCGACGAACTGATTCGCTGGGTGCTCGTAGATGGTCAGCGGATCCGCCACTTGCTGGATGAGCCCTTTGTTCATCACGACGATCCGGTCGCCCATCGTCATCGCTTCGGTCTGATCGTGCGTCACGTAGACCATCGTCGTCTGCAGCCGGAGGTGCAACTTGCGGATTTCCGTGCGCATCTGCACGCGCATCTTCGCATCGAGATTCGAGAGCGGCTCATCAAAGAGAAAGACCAGCGGCTTGCGCACAATCGCCCGCCCGACCGCCACCCGCTGGCGCTCCCCACCCGAGAGCTCCTTCGGCTTGCGCGCTAGCAGGTGCTCGATGCCAAGGATGCCGGCGGCTTCGCGGACACGCTGATCGATCTCGCGCTTGCCATAGCCCCGTAGCCGCAAGCCGAAGGCCATGTTGTCGAACACCGTCATGTGGGGATAGAGCGCGTAGTTCTGAAACACCATCGCGATATCGCGATCTTTCGGCGGAACGAGGTTGACGAGTTTGTTGCCGATCCAGATTTCACCGCCGGTGGCCTCTTCCAGGCCGGCGATCATGCGCAGGAGAGTGGACTTGCCGCAGCCCGAGGGGCCGACGATGACGAGGAACTCGCGGCTCTCGACGTTGAGGGTCGCCTCCTTGACGGCCAAGACGTTGCCCGCGTAGACCTTCGACACCTTTTGGAGGCTTACTTGGGCCATGAGAGATTCATCGTGAGCGATGGATGCTGTGGGAGCATTGGGACGGACGGGAACGCACGACCCACGCTGTGCAGGCTCCTCAACTAGCACTCCGCAGTGCTGTCGCATCCTTCAGCTGCTGGGACAGACGCTCGGCTCGAGACTGCCCTCTGGCCACCAGATGCAACAGCTTGGCCAGCATCGCCTTCATGTCGCGCCGATGCACGATCAGGTCAAGGAGGCCATGTTCCAACAAAAACTCCGAGCGCTGAAATCCTTCAGGCAACTTCTGGCGAATTGTCGACTCGATCACGCGAGGGCCGGTGAACCCGATTAAGGCCTTGGGCTCGGCGATGAGGAGATCGCCCAGCGTCGCAAAACTGGCCAAGACGCCCGCCATCGTCGGATGCGTCAGCACCGAGAGGAAGAGTCCACCCTGCTCATCGAACCGCTTGAGTGCGCTGGACGTTTTCGCCATCTGCATCAGGCTCAACATCCCTTCCTGCATGCGCGCCCCACCGCCGGAGCCGGAAATAATAATGAGCGGCAGGCGCGTTTCGGTCGCACGTTCAATGGCGCGGGTAAGCTTCTCGCCCACCACCGATCCCATCGACCCCATCATGAACCGCGAATCGGTCACCCCCAAGACGACGGGCTGTCCCTCAAGCAATCCGTGGCCGGTGAGACACGCATCCAGCATCCCGCACGCACGTTGTTCTTCAACGACCTTCTCCGCATACGGCCTCGGGACGCGAAAGTGCAGCGGATCGACGGGGGCGAGATCGGCGTCCCACTCCTCAAATGTGTTCTCATCCAGCGTGAGCGAGATCCGGTGGCGGGCACTGAGGGAAAAGTGAAAATCGCACTTCGGACAGACGCGCAGGTTCTCATCGAGCGCTTTGTTGTAGATGAGTTGGCTGCAGGACTCGCACTTGGTCCACAGGTCGGTGGGAATCTCCCGCTTGGACCGGCGAGCAAACGTGGATGGCTGTCGACTGAAGAGCTTCACTCGGCTACCTCGTCTGTAAGTCGTGCGCGCGTGCCGACCGTCGTGCGGATGTGCCTTGCGAGTGTTGAACCACCCGGCTTAGGTAAGGTGCTATGGTAACACAGCTTCCAAGTCACCGTCAACGAACCCGATGCTACCGCAACGGATTGATCGTCAGGCCTGATGGCACCTTCGGATAGAAGTAGGTGGACTTGGGCGGCAGCACCGACCCATGCGCGGCGAGCGCGTAGACTTGCGGAAGCGGAATCGCGCGGAGCAGCCAGGCGCACACCCCTTGGCCACTCGTAACCTGTTCTACGGCGTGGGCGGCCTGCGCGGTGTACCGCACACTGGAGCCGTCAATCCCCAGATGCGGCAGGATCAGGCTGTGGAGGATCGACACATCCAACCCGGCGATCGGCTGCGGCACTAGCGGGGTCAGGAGCCAGCGGGCCAGCTGGTCCGAGTTAAGCATCAGCCGGTAGAACGTCGTGCCATTGAAGAACCCGAAGCATCCCTGATCGTTGCCTCGCTCCAACCATCCAAGGAGCGACGTCAGGTTGGCTGCGGGCTCAAGGACGCATAAGGCTTGCAACGCGCGCATGTCCACGACCACCGGGGGTTGGATCACGCGGTGGATGGCGCGCATGATGAGCGACGGGTCGGCCATGGAGACGAAATAACTCATCAGGGCCGGATAGCGCGCTCGGTTGGCGTACGCCACTTCGAAGCGATGGTGGCCGTCCGCGATCAGGGCCGCGACGGAGGCGAGGTGGCGCGCCACGGACTCAAGGATCGTGGGTTGCGTGACCGCCCAGAGCCGGATCGTATCTGCCTTGAACGTCGCCTGGAGACTGGGCGTCAGTTGGGTCCTGAGCTCGTCGAGGAGCGCGTGGATCTTCCCTCCGTCATCGGGATAGAGACAGAAAATCGGCTCGAGGTTCGCGGGCACCGCATCGAGGAGTTTCGTGCGATCTTCCTTGGGGGCCGCAAGCGTCGCTTCGTGACGATAGACAGCGCGAGGCGTCGCCTCGTCAAGCTGCAACAGTACGGTAAAGCCAAGGCGGCAGCGCGTGCGTCCCTGATCGTCGAAGGTATGCTCAATGAGGTAGAGTGCGGGGGCGGCATCGAGCTGCAACGTGCCGTTGGTCCGCCACGCCTCGAAATCGCGTTGGGCACGCGTGTAACGGTTCTCTTGCGGGGTGTCGCTTGGATACTGCTTGCCGAGGATCAGCCGCACGATGTTGTAGGGCGACGTCTGGTAGAGCTGTTCCTGCTGCTCCGGGTCGATGACATCGTACGGGGGCGCAATCAGCTGGCTAGCATCGCTGATATGCCCGTCGCCCGCGCGCGGGGGTGCGACGTCGGGACTAAAACGGAGCGCGCAAAATGGTTTGACGGCGACCATCAAGCAACGCACTCGTCATGGTTCATCATGTGGGTGCCACGAATCATGATCCCACCCGTTGAGTGTTTCGAGATCCGATCCACACACCAATGGCCGCACCCAGCGCATTGGCCAGGGCGTCGCTGACGTCGGCCGAGCGCCATGGCACCATAATCTGAATGAGCTCCATCAACGCACCGTAGCTTGTCGCATACATCCATGCCCAAAAGAGGAAGATCGGTTCGTTCGCTGGATTCGCCCGAAGCGCGTGCACGAGGAGCACGGTAAAGACCAGATACTCGGCCAGATGCACGACGTTGTCAAGATGCGGAACATCCGCGAGTCCACCGTGAAACGGCAGGACTGAAAGGAGAAAGATGAGGCCCGCATACGCGCAGACGATCACCCACCAAGTCTTACTTCTTATCACTGGAAGACGACGGGCTGGAGGAACTGGGCTGGTCTTTCCGTTTGGCGTCTTGATAGCTCTTGCTCCGATAGTCGGTGATGTAAAAACCGCTGCCCTTGAACAAAAACCCTGAGCCGCTGCCCATGAGTCGTTTCAGCACCCCTTTGCAGTTGGGGCACTTAGTCAGCGGCTTAGCGGTGATCACCTGGAACATCTCATGACGCCGCTTGCACTTCTGGCACTGATATTCATACGTCGGCATCAACGCACTCCCTTATGGCTTCAGCAGGTCCTTGAGCTTCCCAAGGAAGGACTTGCGCAACGGATGGGCGTCATCTCCCAGCGTCCGGCTGATCTCTTCAAACGCCCGTCGCTGAGTCGCGTTCAGGCTCGTCGGCGTTTCCACAATGACGCGCACGAGCAAATCACCGGTCCGCCCCTCGTGCACATCCGGCAAGCCTTTGCCGCGGACGCGAAACACCGTCCCGCTCTGCGTGCCAGCAGGCACCTTCATCGACACGCGCCCGTTCATCGTCGGCACGTCCACCTCGGTGCCAAGTGCGGCCTGCGTCATGTTGATGGGATACTCGACGAGCAAATGCGCCCCGTCGCGATGGAACAGCGGATGCGGCTGGACGAGCAGATGGACGTAGAGATCGCCGCGGGCGCGTGTGCCGGCTTCGCCTTCACCGGCCAGCCGAAGCCGCATGCCCGACTCCACACCACCCGGCACTTTGACCTCAAGACGACGCTCCACGTGAACGCGTCCTTGGCCGCGACATTTCGGACAGGCTTTTTTGACGGTGCTGCCCTGCCCGCCACAGCGATGGCACGTGCGGGCAATCATCATGAAGCCTGCGGACTGGCGAATCTGTCCGGTGCCGTGGCACGTCGTGCAGTTGGCCCGCTCGCCACCCTCGCCGCGACAGTCCGTGCAGGTTTCCCGTCGAGGCACGGTCACCGTTTTGGTGATGCCCTTCGCCGCTTCTTCGAACATCAACGGAAGCTCCAGCTCAAGATCCGCGCCTCGCGTCCCACGCCGAGCACCACCGCCCACCTCAAATCCGCCGAAGAGATCCTCGAAGATGGAGCCGCCAACACCTAGATCCTGAAAGATGCTCGAGAAATCGGCGCCACGGAAGATGTCTTCGGTGGAGTAGCGCTGATCGAAGCCGGCGTGGCCGTACTGATCGTAGGCCGCGCGCTTCTGCGGATCGGAGAGGACTGCGTAGGCTTCAGAGAGTTCTTTGAACTTCTCCTCGGCTTCTTTTTTCTGCTCGGTCGGCACGCGGTCGGGATGATACTTCAGCGCGAGTTGTCGATAGGCGCGCTTGATCTCATCGACCGAGGCGCCCTTGGCCACCCCGAGGATCTCGTAGTAATCGCGTTTTGTCGTCGGCATAATTAAACACAGCAGTTAGCAGACAACGGATGCGTATATTGTCTGCTAACTGCTAATCGTCAATGGCTACACTTCATTTCTTATCGTCCTCGACTTTGAATTCGGCGTCGACGACTTTGTCATCCCCGCCGCCCGGCTTTTGCGCAGGTTGTCCCTCGGCGGGCCCATGTCCCGCGCCCCCTGCCCCCTGAGAAGCCTGCGCCTTCTTATACACTTCCTCCGCGAGCTTGTGCGAGGCCTGCATCAGCGCCTCCGTCCCGCGCTTGATCTTCTCGGCGTCCTCGGCCTTGATCGCTTCTTTCAAATCGCGCAGCGCGTTTTCAATCGCGAGGCGGTCGGACTGGCTCACCTTATCGCCCAGCTCTTTCAGGCTCTTCTCCGTTGAGTAGACCAGCTGATCGGCCTGGTTCTTCGACTCGGCCACCTCTTTGCGCTTCTTATCCGCCTCCGCAAACTGCTCGGCCTGCTTGACCATCTTCTCGATCTCTTCCTTCGAGAGCTTCTCCGGCGCGCTGATCTTGATCGACTGCTCTTTGCCGGTGCCAAGGTCCTTCGCCGACACATGCACGATGCCGTTGGCGTCGATGTCAAACGCCACCTCGATCTGCGGCACGCCGCGCGGCGCGGTCGGAATCCCGACTAGATCAAAGCGTCCGAGTTCCGTATTGTCTGCTACCATCGGCCGCTCGCCCTGCAGCACCCGGATCGTCACCGCCGACTGATTGTCATCCGCCGTCGAAAAGGTCTGGGCCTTGCGCGTCGGCACTGTCGTGTTGCGCTCGATCAGCTTCGTGAAGACGCCGCCGAGCGTCTCGATGCCAAGCGACAACGGGGTCACATCCAAGAGCAGCACATCCTTCACGTCGCCCTTGATGATACCGACCTGAATCGCCGCGCCCATCGCGACACACTCCATCGGATCAACGCCGCGCTCGACTTTCTTGGCGACAGTCTCCTCGACGAAGCGCTGGACGATCGGCATGCGCGTCGGCCCGCCGACGAGGATGATGCGGTCGATCTCCGATGGCTTGAGCTTTGCATCTGCGAGCGCGTGCTCCACCGGCCCGCGGCAGCGGCTGATGATCGGCTCGATCAACTTCTCCAGCGTGGCGCGGGTCAGTTTCATCGTCAGATGCTTCGGCCCCGACGCATCGGCCGTAATGAAGGGTAGATTCAGGTCGGTCTCAATGACATTCGAGAGCTCAATCTTCGCCTTCTCCGCCGCTTCGCGAATGCGCTGCGCGGCCATCTTGTCGTTGCGCACGTCGATGCCCGACTCTTTCTTAAACTCCCCCGCGATGTAGTCCACGAGGGCGAGGTCCATGTCGGTGCCGCCGAGCTGCGTGTCGCCGCTCGTCGACTTCACCTCGAAGACCCCTTGCGCCATATCCATGATCGTGACGTCGAGCGTGCCGCCACCCAGATCGAACACGAGAATCTTCTGTTCCTGCTGCGCCTTATCGAGCCCGTAGGCCAGACACGCCGCCGTCGGCTCGTTGATGATGCGCAGCACCTCCAGCCCCGCGATGGAGCCGGCGTCTTTCGTGGCCTGGCGCTGGTTGTCGTTGAAGTAGGCCGGCACCGTGATGACCACTTCCTTCACCGGCTCGCCGAGGTACGCCTCAGCATCCCGTTTCA
>Ga0209515_10009817_pt1 | contig 10811 bp, 15 predicted proteins | sample Subgroupgradi54m_FD_187454 | JGI IMG/M metagenome (GOLD analysis project Ga0209515, IMG submission 187454) | Subsurface groundwater microbial communities from S. Glens Falls, New York, USA - GMW60B uncontaminated upgradient, 5.4 m (SPAdes)... ...
CGGGGTCGTTTCCGCCCCGCTGGTCGCGACCTGTTACGACAAACGCCTGGCTCCCCTGGGTCTTCTCCTGGCTATCTTCGGAAATATCACAGGAACTTACCTCGGTCTCCTCTCGGCCTACCTCATGCGCCTCGTGTTACACTAGTATTCATCGAGCGGGCTTGCTTGACACGCCTCCCGCATGGTGTCTAAAGACGCAGCCCTGTTACCGGAGCGACTGTCAGAAATCGTCCGCATCCTTAACCGCGATCAGTGTCGCAGGCGATTTGTGCCACAGTGAGCGAGATGCGTAATCGAGCGAACGGCAAGCGGAGACAACCCCGGTGGGCACACGCCAATTATAACTTGAAACTTTTCTTAACCGATCCCCTCTCTTTTCGAGGTTGGAGGAAACTTACTTTGGCTTTTTTGAGACTCGGCTCATAGGAGACAACGTCGTGGGTTTCCCAAAAACGCCTTTCGTCTTTCTCGGATTGGAAGTTCGGGATGGTTTTTGTTTTCCTCATCATGAGGACAATTGAACACGCTGGGCGATGCGTAAGGGCACGGTTTTCATACTGGAGTTATTCACGACGATTTCAAAACTGTAATCGCCAAAGCGTTCAAACTTTAAGTTCGCGAAATTGAGGACGGTGAGAAACCCCTGTCTCCATCCAGACGGTAAATTGGATTCGCGACCTACCGTAATGTCACCCCCCACTGAAGCCAGGCGTTTTCCGTCTTCATCGATCAGATTGATTTCAATTTTATGCGCCCTCCCAATCTCAGCGGGGCTTAGCAGCAATCGCATCACAAAAGATAAAAGAAAATGAGTGACGGGAACTTTTGTGGTCCAGATGGTATCAAAAGCCCCTCCGAGCACATATACTTTCCCATTCACTGCTTCTGCTTTATCCGCCACGAAAGAAAAATCGACTTCCATCGGATCACTCCTCTCCTTGAATTTGAAAAGAACGGCTTTCCGTAATAAAGCTCCCCTCAACATCCTGGGGTTCCTCGCCCTGGAAAGAATAGGTGGTCGACCAAACAGTAGGGGCATCAGAAGATATTCGATGCTGCTCTCTAAAGAGCCCCTGCGAAACATAGAGTTTGATCATCTGTTGATAACCGATGTCTCCCTTTTGCAAGGCAATTTCACGAAGGTGCCGGATCATCTCTTGCGGCAAGCGGATAGAAATCAGTTTCGCATCCCCCCTTCTTGCCGGCACATAAATTTCCTGCGAGGCGTCAAAATCTTTTAAGGCCTCTTCCCCCTTTTCAATAAGTTCTCGGTCTACTTCGAGTTCAAGAGGAGTTCTTTTTCGTTTCACCACGGTTCCACCTCCGTTATATTTCCCACGCGGTAATGGGCCGAATGCAGCCCCCGCCAATATCTTGTACAATCATCACCAATTTTCTTCCTCCATCCGTGACGCCGCGAACAACATAACGATCCCCGTATTTCTCCGGTTCAGAACGCGCTTTGCCATGGGGGCGAACATAACGTGCATTCTGAAAGCATTGCTCAACCTCGAAAGGCCGTACCCCATGGCGCCATATCTCTTCCGTATTATAGTCATCCCATTCAAATGACGGGTAATCACCCCAAGGAAAGCGTCGCAATGGCATCTTAAAAGGTAGAGATTTCCCACATTTTTAGTATATACCACATATCTATATTTGTCAATACACTATAAAAATATTTTATCCTATTAAATACCATATAGTTATAAAATTAATACTACCTGAATAAAAGCAGAGTGAAGATTCTCTCTACTTATACATGACGTAAAATCTTGGGAAATTCTTGCAGGAATTTTAAATTTTTTTTCGGGAGGAGAGCCAGTAGAGAGGGGCGCCGATGGCAACGAGGGCAAGGCCAAAGAGGGCTTCCTGCGGCGTTTTCAAAATGGCGTTCAGAATAAAAAGAAGGGCGCTTAAGACAAACAGAATTGGAATAACCGGATAACCCCATACCCGGTAAGGCCGCTTCCGGTCGGGATATTTCTTCCGGAGGATGATCACGGAAAGTCCCGTCATCGCGAAAAAAATCCAGATCGCCACCGTCGTGTAGGTGAGAATTTCTTCGAAACTTTTTGTGAGAATAAGAAGCGCGGCGAGGGCGGCGTTCAACCAGAGCGCCACGACCGGCGTATGCAACTCGGGGTGAAGTTTTGCTACTTTCCGGAAAAGAGAATGGTCCTCTCCAAGGGCATAGAGGATCCGCCCTCCGGTCAGGATATACCCGTTGAGCGCCCCGAAGGCGGAGAGACTTACCAGAAGTGACACGAGACCTCCCCAAGATCCTCCCATCGCCCGCTCCACGGTCGCGGCCGCCACCAGTTTTTCTTTCGTCATCTCCGAGAGCGGCAGATAATAGAGGTAGATCGTATTGATCATGAGATAGAGGCACATCGTTCCCAGAACACCGAAGACGATAGAGCGCGGAAGATTCCGTTCAGGGTCTTTCACCTCCTCCGCCACATACGCCGCTTCGGTCCATCCCCCGTATGTCCACAACACAAAAATGAGGGCGACCCCGAGGGATTGAACGGTATCGAGCGAGATCTCTTTCGGAAAAAAAGGGGACCATGAGGAAGGAATGGTGTGCGCGCGGCTCACCCCAAAGCCGATAATGCCGACCATCGCGGCCACTTTCAGACAGGTAAAAAAATTCTGGACCCGCTTTCCCCACTGGATCCCCACAATATTCGCGATGGTCAGGAACAAAATGGCGAGGCAGGCGACCCCTTTGAGCGTTTCCAAGTCGTAATGAAAAACCGACCGGAGATACTCCGCGAACACAAAGGCGAGGACCGCGATCGTCCCGGTTCTCTCAATAAAGAGCTTTGTCCATCCAAAAATAAAACCGGTCAAAGGCCCGTAGGCTTCGGTAAGATACACATAATCCCCGCCGGTTTTCGGAAAGGAGGCGGAAAGCTCCGCATAGCAGAGGGCCCCGCAGAGGGAAAGGCAGCCTCCCAAAAACCAAACAGACAGTACAAGAAAAGGGGAATTGAGGGAACGCGCGATTGTGGCCGGAGTCCTGAAAATTCCAGCACCAATGATGCAACCGATGACGAGAAGTGAGGCATCCAGTAAGTTGAGTTCGCGGAGGAATCCCTTTTTCATGATTTTATCTCAAGGTCTTCTGTCTTGTGTCTTTGGTCTATTTTTTCATAGTGCCAGTGCCACGGTTCAAAGCTCGTCCCCCACCGGTTTCCCCGGGGATAGGAGAGAAAAAACCCGTAGCGATGGGCATATCGCCTCAACCATCGGTATTCGGCAAGCGCTTCAAAGGCCGCGGGATCGTCTTCGCCATTCACCCCCTCTTCGCTGATGAAATCGATCGCCTGACGCTCGGGCGCCCCATGCTCGCTATGCCCCGGAAGTGCGACAAAACGATTCGTCTCCCGGATGGAATAGCCATGCTTCGGAAGATATCTCAAGAAAAGGTAGAGCTGATAAGCGGGAGCACGGTAGCCTGAATCGACCAGAAGCGTTTTCCCGATCTCTTTTTTCATCGCGCGCATCATCGCCTGATAGGCCGCATAGACATCGGCGGGAAGATACTGCGCCGGAAGAGGAATGGGCATACCGTTTCGGAGAATCGATTGCCTTTCTACTCTCGCGAATGCTGTCTCTTTTCCGGTTTTGTCGAAGGTGTGCGCTGTGGCGCCTAGCTCCTTGGGATTCACTTCGCGAATTTCCTCGAGAAAAGTTTTCTCGTGAGGGGAGAGGGACGCGAAAAGTTCCTCGAAAGTCAGAAGATTCATGAGGCCTTCCGATTTTTTCGCTCCGATGGAAATTTTTAACGTTTTAAGAGCTGATTTTGCGAGTTGAACGTCCAAAGGAGCCAGCCGGTCGGGATTAGGGGAATGGGCGAAAGCGATTTTCGGGAAGATCAGAAAAAAACCGAGGAAAATCAGAAACTTACTTTCTCTGGTCAATCGGCACGAACGGCAAATCCATCGGCCCCGTGTAATTGGACATCGGGCGGATCAGCCGGTTGTTCGCATATTGCTCCAACACATGCGCCGTCCATCCGCCGGAGCGGGCCATCGCGAAAAGAGTCGTGAAAAGGTCAACAGGGATCCCCAGGTAATACAGGACGGTTGCCGAATAAAAATCTACGTTCACGTAAAGCCCTTTTTCCCGGAAGGCAACTTCTTTCACCTTTTCTGAGATCTCATACCACTTCTTTTCGTTCCCCTTTAATTGGCTCAGTTTGATCGCCATCTGCTTCAAGTGCGGGGCCCGGGCGTCTTCCGTTTTGTACACGCGGTGGCCAAATCCCATCAGTTTCTTTTTCTGGGCAAATTTTTCTTTGACGTAGGACTCCGCGCGATCCATGGAGCCGATTTCGAGGAACATCTCCATGGCGCGGCGGTTGGCGGATCCATGCAGGTCCCCTTTCAATGCCCCGATGGCGGAGACCACGGCGGAGTGAATGTCCGCCAGTGTGGCCGCGGTGGTCCTCGCCGCAAACGTGGAAGCGTTGAATTCGTGGTCTGCCAGAAGAATCAGATACGCCTCCAAGGCCTGGACCGAGTCGGCATCCGGCACTTTGTCGAACATCATATAGAGGAAATTGGCGGTATGAGAAAGGTCTTTGCGGGGCGGAAGAGGAGATTTTCCGTTACGGATCCGTTGAAAAGCCGCAATAATCGTCGGCATCTGGGCAATGATGCGGATCCCCTTCCGGCGATTGGCCTCTTCCGTGTAATCACGGCCGTCCGGATCGTAAAGAGAGGAAAGTGACACCGCTGTCCGGAGGACCGCCATCGTCGAGGCGTCCTTGGGCATCTGTTGGAGCGCTTGAATGAGCGCAGCGGGAAGGGCGCGTTCATTGGCAAGCTTTGCATTCCATTCCGTAAGCTGCCCTTTGTTCGGAAGGAGGCCAAACCATAACAGGTAGACGATCTCTTCGTAGGAGGTCCGGAAACAGAGCTCGCCGATGTCGTAGCCGCGATAAATCAGCCGCCCTTTTTTACCGTCAATAAAACAGATGGCGCTGTCGCCAGCGACGATATCTTCAAGCCCGCGCGCCGCTATTTTTTGCTCTGCCATTCAAACTCCACACTTGGGGATTGTAAAAGAGAAAAACGATGTCCTTATATTATACGCAGACACTTTAAAAGGCAAGAATTTTTTTTAACGCGACAGAAATTTTATAACTTTATTATTTACATACTGTTACATTATTTCTCTAAGAGGGCTCTCTCTGACACCGGCAGAAAAAATTCCATCCCGACCCATTTTTGTCCTTTCAATACTTCCACCTTGACGTCAACGTCTTCCTGACGAAGCGACCTTCCCGGTAAATGCGCCATCAAATAAGATCCGCCGGAAGAGGGAGTGAAAAATCCATTGAGAGGCGCTGCGGAATCAGGATTCAAAATCCACCGGCCCTGTAGCATTTTCGCATCCATCGGGTGATTGTAATGGTCGTTCACATACAGGACAAGAAGCTCTTTGGGCCGAAGCGCAATTTCATAATGATAGATGTCCCCGGCGTCGCCGAAGTATCCCCCATGACGGGGTTTGTGCTGCGCGGTAATTTCCATGGCGCTCGAAAGTGAAAAATCGGCCGCCATGGCCACAAAGAAACCGATCAGAAGGCCGATTTCAACAATCGCCTCCCCTTTCAAAACACGCCCCAAATGCAGGAGTTCCCCGATGATATAAAGGATCGTTCCCGCTGCGAGCGAGAGACAAAAAAGTTCCGCGGGTTTTGAAACCCACCAGCTTCCCACCACCGAACCCAAAAAAGTGGGCGCGCCCGCCACCAAACCACAGAGTCCCAAGAAGGGCCAACTGACGCGATGGCCTGAGAGGGGCGCTGCGATTCCAAACCCCTCGGTGGCATTGTGGAGCGCAAAACCGATCGCCAGGAGCCACGCAAGCTGCACCGCCCCGGCCGAATATCCCTGGCCGATGGCCAGCCCTTCACTCAAGTTGTGAAGTCCGAGGCCGACGGCGATCATTAAAGCAAGTCGCTTGGCCCGTTTTCCCACGTTGACTTCGTCTTTCGCGGATCCGAGAAAAAACCGCTCAAAGATGACCATCCCGATAAGCCCGATCGAGAATCCCAGAACAAAAAGTCCTCCATACTTGAAAACACCCTGCCAGGGGGCATCTCCAACGGCGGCCGCTTCAACCAATTGTTCAATTTCCTCAATCAGACGCCCCGTAATTTCCACCAAAAGAAAAATGAGAATTCCCGTCGAGACGGCGTTTAAAAATGCCTTTGTTTTGGCTGAAACGTGACCGAGCCGGGCGATCGGAAGGCCGAGAAAAATGGTCCCTCCCGCAACAAGACCTAACATCCAGGATGAAACATGCATATTAAGATTCCTCCGGTTTCGTTTATTTCCCCTTCGGATTTTCCAACAAGGGATGGCGCAGTTGTTCCGTGTAACTGCGCAGAAGAGTGTATTGGTCTTCGCCTAAATGGGATTTCTTTCGCATCTTTCCCATCCACTTTTCCCAATTCTCGTCGTCATAGCGTCGGGGGTCATACAACCGATGGCAACGGGCGCATTTGGCGGTGTAGAGCTTCTGCGCTTTCGCTAACTCTTCGGCCGTGAGATCGGCGAAAGATGCGGCGGCTGTCACGTGCGCAAAGAAACAAACTGTCCAGACCGCCCGGTGCATTTTCAAAAACTCACCCCTAAGATAAGACGGGCATTGACCCGCTCCTGTTCATCCAGTACCAAATTCCGCTCTCCGTCGGGGTCCCCATGAAAATTCCTGCCAAAGAGCTGAGGAAGCACGGTGAACGTCGCCCACCATCGTTCCTGGGTAAAAGTAAACACCGGCCCCACGAAAAATGCCGTGTGTTCCCAACTTTTCTGTTCAGGCAATTCATTGTGGTTGCGCGCTTCAAATCCCATGGAAAGATGCTGGGTCACAGGCCGCGTGAGGCCAAAATCGAACTCGAGTTCTCCCTCTGAGTCGTGGAGATTATTGTTCCACTCCGTCGCATGGACAACATTAAAGGCCCACTTCCAACTTCCCGCACGCTGGCCCAAAATAATCTTTTCTTCCAATTCCGCTTCATTTCCGGAAAAACGGGGTTCAAAATAGAGCGCCAGGCCTACCGGATGCTCCGTCGGATTCCAGACCATATAGCGGTTTTCGAGCGAGACGCCGTCAAAACTAAAACTGGAGGTGTCGGCCTGCGTCGAGGGGTTACGGAAACTCTCAGCGGTTGTGTTCAGATATAGAGAAGCGGTGTAGTTGTCCGTGACACCGTATTCCCATTCCTCTCGGAATTCCCACTTGTTGAAATTCTCCTGTCCGACTTTATCGTCGCGCTGAGTCCGCAAAGTGACCCACTGCTCGAACTCTGTGACTCCCTGAGGCATCGTTTCCGGTTCATAGGTGTAGGTAAAATACCGTTCATTCGCCTCGACCTTTGCAACCGCTCCCGCCCCCAAAAAAAGACTCACGATGACGCCCCAAACAACTCTCTTCCGTAACATGGACCTTCTCCTTTCTTTTATCGGCCTCCAGTTGTCTGGTCGGAATTTTCCTTTTTCTCCAAACGGACCTTTTCGACGCGTTCCATCTGCGTTACTCTTCCATCATGAATCACAAGATGGATAGAGCCGTATCGAAGCCCTTCCGAAAGGGCATTGATCCGTTTAATCACTTCAACGTCCATTAAGTCACTCATCGTTACAATTGAGACTCAGTCTCAAATGAAGGCATAAATTATGCCGCTCAATGCGCCGTGCGACACCGCTGGCACAGCCCGTAAATTTTGTGCGTGTGGGAAAGAATTTTAAAATGACGGCTTTTCGCGACCCGCTCCTGCTCCATCTCAATTTCCGGATTTTCAAATTCGGTAATCTTTCCGCATCGCAGACAAATCAGATGATCGTGATGATGCCGCTCCAGACGGCTCTCGTAAAGCCGGTACCCCCGGTCAAAATCATGGACATCCAGGACCTGGTTGGCCGCCAAAAGTTTCAGCGTCCGGTAGACCGTCGCGCGGGAAATGCCCGCGCGCTTTTGGCGCAAAGAAGCGTAGAGGTCCTCGGCGCTGAAATGCCGGTGTTGCAGCAAGGCCTTTTCGAAGAGCTCCCTTCGCTGCATCGTCAATTTAATCCCCCTGTCTTTCAGGAGGGCTTCAAGGTTGACCATCGGAACCCCTCTATTTGAGACTGCGTCTCAATTTCATAATACAGGAAGATCGAAACCCTGTCAAGACTTTTTTGTAAAAATGTTAGGGTGAGAGCCGGTGCCGGAAGATGGTCCAGAAGGTCCGAACCGTGGCCGCGAAACTGCCGCGGAAATTCCCGCTCAGCTTGGATTCCCCCAGCCGCACGCGGTAGCGGACCGGGACCTCGAGGGTCTTGACGTTTTTCTTCGCCGCTTTGAGCTGCATCTCGATATGCCACCCGAAAGAAAGCTCCGACATCCCAAGACTCTCAAGTGTGGAGCGGCGGATCGCCCGAAAAGGCCCGATATCGGTAAACCGCTTCCTGTAAAGAGCCTGGATGAGCGCGCAGGCGGCGCGGTTCCTCCACAAGACGTGGGATCGAATGGAGTCTTTTTCCCTCTGCCCGAGAAGGCGCGATCCGATAACAAAATCGGCTTCTCCCCGAATCAGCGGGTCTACCAGGCTCGGAAGTTCCTCGGGAAAATCGCTATAGTCACCGTCCAGAAAGACGACGATATCAGCATGATCGAGTGTGTGTAGGGCGGTCAGACACGCTCGTCCATATCCGCGGCGCAATTCATGGACCACTTTTGCCCCCCGGGCGCGGGCCAAAACGGGACTCGGGTCGGAAGACCCGTTGTCGACGACGATAATCTCGTTCACTCGATCTTTGGGGATCGCATCCAAAACCTGCGCGATCGATTTTGCTTCGTTCAAGACTGGAATAATGACGGAGATTTTCATGATTCACCTAAAAGCGGAAGGATGAGCTGTTCAATCTCTTCCTTGTCTCTGTACCCGAATATCTTTCGCCGAATGAATCCTTTCCGGTCGATCACAAAGGCCGTCGGCAAAAAGGCGATGCCATGGTAATTGTCCACCACCTCTTCATCCCCAAAAAGAACCGGGTAGGGAACCTTCATCTTTTTGACGAAGTTTTCGACCGATCGCTGGGATTCCCCGAGGGAAATCCCAACGACGACAAATCCCTTGTCTTGATACCTCTTGTACAATTCGATGAGATGCGGCGTTTCCTCGATGCAGGGCGGGCACCAGGTCCCCCAGAAATCAAGATACACGACCTTGCCTGAAAAATCACCGAGTTTCACTATTTTCCCCGTAAGGTCTTCCAGGTGGAAGGAGGGCGCTTTCTCGAAATTCTCCGCTGTGGCGGAGAAGGCCGCGAAAAGAAAAGCGAGGAGAACAAACCCTGCGCCAACCCTCAAACGAGCCATTCGGATCCTCCTTATATTATAAATTAAAAAAACGCACAAGCGGGGAGAGGGCTTGATTCAGAAAATAGGTCAGCCGCACAAAAGTGTTGGTCACGAGGGCCACGCCGATAGCCATGAGCAAAAGACCGCTTGTGACTTCGATACCATGAAGATACCTCTTGATTCTCTGAAACGAAGAAAGGAAACCGTTCATCGCCAAGGCGGAGAGAAAAAAGGGAAGCCCAAGCCCCAGAGAATAGACCGAAAGATAAAGGAGCCCTTCCCGCAAACTTTGAGAAGCCCCCGCCAACACCAAAATCGATCCGAGAATCGGGCCGACACACGGTGTCCATCCGAATGCGAAAATAGCGCCGACAAAGAAAGACCCGAACCATCCGGTCGGGTGATTCGGCAGGGAAAGTTTTTTCTCGCGCGACAGAAACCCGACCTTCAGAAATCCCGCCAAATAGGCGCCTAAAAAAAGAATGAGGACTCCCCCCGCCCGCCTCACGCCTGTTTGGTACTGTAAAAAAAGTTTCCCCAAAGCACTGGCCGAGGCACCGAGGATCATAAATACCGCGGAGAAGCCGACGATAAAAAGAATGGCGTGCAGACTCACCTGCCGGAGACTCTTGCGCGCGGAAGCGTCCCGGGACAACTCTTCAACCGAAAGACCCGTGATATAAGACAGGTAAGACGGGATCAAAGGAAGAACGCAGGGCGAAAGAAAAGAGGCGAGCCCCGCCCCGAAGGCGATAAAAAGATTCATTTAGTGAACGCGCATCCGAATCTTTGTCAGCTCTCCTTTAATCTCTTCAAGGCCTGCGAGAATTGTCTCTTGATTCTTTAAAACCTGGGCGATCTGCTTGGATAGCCCGATATCCTCCGCTCCAATACTCGGACGGACCTGCACGAACACCAGACTTCCCAAAAGAATAAGGGCTGCTCCCCACCAAAATTGCTTCGGCATTCTGCCTCCTTCTTTAAGTATGTATTATACCAATCCCAGAAAAAATTAGAAAATAAGGTTAAAAAGAAACCCGAGGAGAAGGACTTGAGGAATAGTCACGGCCATCATCCACAGCGCGGTCCGTTTCCCGATATTGGCCCAGAGGAGGCTTACTTCCGTGTAGTCGGTGATAACGCCCGCCATCAGAAAAACAAAGCTATTTCCAAAAGCGCCGGTTGACCGGTAGAGTTCGAAGGCGAGGGGTGAACTTCCTTCGGAACAGGTTTCGATGACCGTTGCGGAAACAAGCGTGATGAAAAGTCCCAATAGACTCGGCCCGAAGAAACGATGGAAGATGTTCTTCGGAATGAACGCGGAGACGGCGCCCGCAAGAACAATACCGAGGAGAACCCATGGAAGAACCATTTCGGAGAGAGAGACAATCCCCCTCAAAATTCCCCTGAAATCCTTTTTCCAAACGGATGCCGTCCACCGTCTC
>Ga0209515_10009818_pt1 | contig 10810 bp, 12 predicted proteins | sample Subgroupgradi54m_FD_187454 | JGI IMG/M metagenome (GOLD analysis project Ga0209515, IMG submission 187454) | Subsurface groundwater microbial communities from S. Glens Falls, New York, USA - GMW60B uncontaminated upgradient, 5.4 m (SPAdes)... ...
GAAGCAATCTGTTATGTAAAGCGTCAATAGTTTTTTAAGAAAAATGTAGCGACAAGTTTTTTGTTTTCTGTTTTAAGCTCTTTTAAAGGGACTTGAACTACCTGTTATACGTGGCCTTCCTCAAGGGAAGCACACTGAATGATGTTTCGTTGCAAAACATACTTGTGTCTCTTTCTCAAAACGAGCGCTTCGCTTAGGAAGTGACACTGATTGCTTCTCGAGACGCCACAAGTATGCAAGTTCCCGGTCCTTTAAAAAGAGCGTTGCTCTAACAAATCACGTAAGGCCGCTGTTCTTTCAAAACCCGGTAAATGCGGTGCGTCAGTTTTCGTGCGACCGCAACAATGGCAACTCGGCTGGCAGCTTCCCCCTTGCCTTTGGCGCGGATGCGATAATAAAATTCGCCGAGTTCCTTGTCTTTGCGAATCGCAATCCAAGCGGCTTCGACAAGGAGGCTGCGCAGCGTTGAATCGCCCATGTGCGTGATGGCGCCTTTGTGAATCTTATCGCCGGTCGAATTTTCACTGGGAACGAGACCGCAGAAGGCGCCTAACTCACGGACATTTTGTAAGTAAGCCGGATCCGCAATTCGGGCCAGAAGATAAGTGGAGACCACGATGCCAATGCCGGGCAGAGAGCGTAGGTAGTTAAGATTTTTGGCGATCGCTTCTTGGTGAGTGGAAAACTTTCGGATTTGGCGATGCATAAGAAGAAGCCGGTCACGGGCATGATCGAGATCTTTTAAAAGCAAATCGAGTTTAAAGCGTAAGGTTTCTTTCAGAGGAATTTGATGTAACGCGTAACGGTAGCTACTCGTCCAGGGCTTGAGAGCCTCAGGCAACTGAATATTTTCAAACAAGATCAGAGCTCGGATGCGTTGTTTTGTAGCCCGACGGTCTTGACTATATTGCTGCCGGAGATTGACCAGATGGCGTAATTCTCGATAAGCTTCGGAAGGGACACGGATCCCTTTGAGCTTGCCGCTCTTGGCTTCTTGGGCGAGTTTGTAACTATCAAGGCGATTGGTTTTCACGCGACTGTTGGGAGCTTTAGGGACTCCCGCCGGATGAACCATGATACAACTTTGGCCTTGATTGACAATATAATCATGAAGGGCATATCCGGTAGGACCGGCTTCATAAGCGTAAAGCAATCGTTTTCCGGGGAAACGTTTCTGAAAGTAGCTGTGCATATTTTCGGGTTTGGCAGGCATCTTTAAAGATCGCCCATTGGAAATTTCGTCGTTAAAGTAAGTTGTCGCATAACTTTTGTGATCCACATCAACACCTATGACAACATCATATTGCGAGGGTTTGATCGTCAGTATCATCGCCGGTCTCCTTTTTGGGAAAAACTCTAGCATGGTTACTGACGCTTTAACATATCATCTCAGTTCCCGCGATTGTTTCGTCCCACCTTCGGCGGGACTCGCAATGACGGTTTTGTTAGTGGCTCTTTGTTTCGCAAACGCTTTTAGCGATAGGCTGAAGTTCGCCTTTCTGAGACATTTCAGTTACGATATCGCAGCCACCCACGAATTTGCCTCCGATGAAAACCTGAGGAAACGTCGGCCACCCTGAATAGTCTTCCAGATAGTTCCACAAATCCTCATCTTCCAAAACATCAAAGGTCTGAAAGGGATAACCCAGACGCTTGACGACTTCAACGGCCTGGGCCGAAAAACCGCATTTCGGAAAATCGGCTGTTCCTTTCATGAAAATCAAGATATTGTTGGACTTCACTTCCTGATCAATCTTCTTGAGAGCTTCTTCCCGATTCATACTTCCTCCTCCCTATTCTAAGTTTACTAGATTCCCCCCCCATTTCTCAGGAGTGTACGTTTTAATGGTGAGCGCATGAATGCGTTCATCAGCAATCGCAGCCTGAAGAGGGGCTTGAACCATGCGATGTTGTTCAATCAGCATTTTGCCTCGGAAAACCTCTGAAACCACTTCCACCTGAAAATGATCTTTCCCACCCGTCAGGTCCACCACAGTAATCCTGGCTCCGGGTAAAGCGCTTTCAAGCAACCGCTCGACCGCTTCGACTTCCATCATACTGACCTTCCTTCCCTTTCCATGCGCTTCCTTATATATGATAGATCAATCTAAAAGCCCTGACAAGACACGATAAAATTCTTGGAGGTCACGCGATCTCAAATAAGGGTTGGCTTTCTTTTCCTCACCTAATTTGGCAACCAGCTGATCCGAATAGTTGTGACCGGGATAAAGAAGGGTATCGTCATCCAATTTCGCAAGTTTCTGAGTGAGGCTTTCATACATTTGCTCGGGGTCTCCGCCGGGAAGATCGCATCGTCCGCAATACCCTATAAAAAGCGTGTCTCCGGACACCAAGCTCTTATTGACGAGGAAACACTGGGAACCTGGCGTGTGGCCGGGAGTATGAATAAACTCCACGGGAATCTTCCCAACCTTGATTTTGTCACCACTTGAAACGGCTACCAGATTGGGAGAGGAAATATTGATAAAGATCCCGGTTGATTCCGCACGCGAGCGCCTGAGAAAATCTTTTTCCTCCTTATGAACATAAACTTTTACATCGGCTGCCTTAAGAAGATTTTCGACACCGTTCACGTGATCGTAGTGACTGTGAGTCACCAGGATACCTGTGATGTTCATCTCATCTTTTTTTGCTTCTTCCAAAATTCGGTTCACCTCCCATGCCGGATCCACGACCACACATTCGCGAGTATCAAGATCTCCGATCAAATACACAAAATTCTGCATGGGGCCGATCTCTAACTGTTTGAGATAAAAGGAAGATTTTTCTGAGGTCGCCATGTGTGGTTAAAAAGCTTATGAAGAAACTTAAAACCTTCGGTTTAAAGAATCGGCGGTTAATTTCCTCTTGAATAACCGATACGGGTCGAATACAATTCAAACCTTATGAAAAAACAAAATCTATTCTCTTGCGTCCTGATAGGATGTTTTTTCCTCTCCTGCGCTCCAAGTTCCCCAGGCGAAAAAATGATCAGCGAGGGGAAAAAGGTATTTTTGAAACGATGTTCCTCCTGCCATGGAATTCACGCGGAAGGGAAACCCCACGTTCCTTCCCTTAAAAATGCGACCGGTGAGTTCACGGATGAGGCCATTCGTTCCTTCATTCTGAATGGCCGCGGAAAAGGGAGATTTAAGATGCCTCCTGTCCGGCGCATTTCCGAACCGGAGATCCTTCGTGTTATCCTCTGGCTCAAAACGCTGGAGGGGGAGAAGACTTCTTCAAACACCAAGCCACTCGGTGAACCTATTCATCATCATGATTGAAATAACAAAAAAACAACAGTGTTCTTAACAGATCCTTCGATCGCCCCTCCTGCCAGCCAGCAGGCAGGAGGGCTTCCTCAGGATGAGCTCTCGGAGAGAAACTTCCCGAGGGCTCAATTATTTCCCCAGCGTCTTCTGCCCAGGTGTCCACCCACAAGGGGTGAGCTCACCGGTCTGAAAAGCCTGAAGAGTTCTAACGGTTTCCTCAGTGCTCCGACCTACGGAAAGATCATTCACCACGGTGCTACGCACCACACCCTGAGGATCAATGATGAAAGTGCCGCGAAGTGCGATTCCTTTTTCCTCCATCAAAACTCCAAACGCTTTGCTCACTTCGTGGCTGGTATCACCAAGCATGGGGAATTTCACCTTGCCAAGTCCATGTTCGACCCACGCCTTGTGAGAATAAACGCTGTCGGTGCTGGCGGTAAGAACCTCCGCCCCTAACTTTTTGAATTCTTCATATTGCTGGTTGAAACCCCAAATTTCCGTAGGACAGACGAAAGTAAAATCGAGCGGATAAAAGAAAAGAACAACCCATTTCCCCCGATAATCCAAAAGCCTGACTTCTTTAAACGATCCGTCCGGCATCAACGCCTGAGCCTTAAAATTGGGGGCTGTCTTTCCCACCCTCAATTCGTTGTTAACCTCCTGTTTTTCCACAAACTCCTCCTTCTTTTCTACCTTCTTCTCTTTTTTCTCCATAACCGCTTGCTTTGCCATAGAAAACCTCCCCTTTCTCGTCAAACTTAGAGTGCCTAACGAAACCTCACATCATCCGTCTTTGCGAGGAGTCTCCCGCCGACGGCGGGACGGGACGACGAAGCAATCCGCGAAGCGTCGTGAGGACTCGAAGGGGCCGTAGTAATCTCTGAGATTGCCACGCCCGCCACAAATGCCGGCGGGACTCGCAATGACGGTTTTGTTGGGTGCTCTTAATATCAAAACTCACAAAGAACCTGACTTACTTTACTGCAACTGGAGCATTCTCTGGCAATTTCTCTTTATTGAGGAAAGCCTTCTCAATATCCGGCTGATGATGGAAAACTTCCTGAAGCGATTTTGGATCAACCTGCGCCAACCTTCGATAGGTTTCAAGAGCTTTGTCCTTCTTGCCCATCAGCCAGTAAGTCCAGGCCAGATACCGAAGACCGCGAGGATTATCCGGATCCATTTCAAGCGCTTTCTGGGCCATCCGCACACGATTGTCAAAACGACTGCCGAAATAATTAACCTGCATAAGAAAAGCCGAAACTAAAAATGGGCGATCGACACCGAGTTCCTTCGCAATCTGCTCGTAGGGCCTCTCGCGCTCAAACCGCCACTCAGTCTTGGGCGCAATCCAATTTCTGCTGGCTATCTCATTGGCGAGCGCACGCCCTACCAGAGAATGTCCTTTGATTGAAAAATGTACGTTGTCCTCAACAATCGGCTCACCCAAAATCCCGCCCGGGGCTTCGGCAATAAGAATTTTCTCGGTATCGATCAACTGTAAATTACGTTCCTTCTTCAAACCCTCCAGCGCTTCCAAGGTATCCCTGGTAGCACGCAGAACGATGGCATCGTTGTCGCGGGCTTCTTCAAAAAACCGGCGGGCTTTCTCGATCTCACCCATTCTGAAATAAACTTGCCCTAATCGAAAAGAAAGATCGGCATAAGTGGGATCGATGGCATAAGCTTGCGTGTAATCCTTCAAGGCCTCCTGGAAATTCCCCTGCCCCTGCTTGGCCTGGCCCTGCTGATAGAAATTTTCCCATTTCGACAACTGCTCGGGAGTGAGCTTCGTCATGTGAACCGAATAGGTCGGGGAAAAATCTTTCAAATTACAGACCGGCTTCAAAAATAAAGCGGCAACATGATTCTGCTCGGCTGTATTCAGAATACTCAAAAAATTCTGTCTTGAAAATTCTATATTCTCTTTAAAGAAAGGTCCGTTGCGGGGCGTGGCATTTTCAGGACCGATTCCCGAAGGCGGTGTTTCAATCACATCGAACTCAATTTTGTCCTCTGGCCTCTCCATTTTCAGTTTCATACGTCTTGCCAAAAACCACCGTGATACCTCAGAAATGAAGCGGCTTTTCATAGCCCAAGAACTCAGAACATACTTGAACCTTCCATGCTTAGACAGAATCTGATTCTTACGGTTGCCGTGCAAAAAAGCGTTGTGCCCAAGGTAAAAAATGGTCAGGTCGGGATGATACGCAAGGGTTTCTTTGAAGATCTTCGACACAAAATAACTTCCCGCCCCTACCCGGGCAAAATTCACCACCCGAATACGCCGATCAGGCAGAAAATCCTTCAGATACACCTCCAGCCATCTAGGCGGGCTGGAGGTCGGTCCATAATGAGAACCTTGTATCGTGGATTCGCCAAAGGCAAAAATCCTGTATTCTCCCTTTGGTTTTTTAGGATTCAAATGATCTTCAATGACCCGCTTTTCTACAAAATGGCTTGCTCCCGGAGCCGCACCTGCCAGAGTAAAGACGATCTCCAGGACGGCAAAAAGGAGGAGGGTGGCAAGAAGAGTTTCCCCTATTGTCTTAATTACTTTTTTCATAGGCGTGCCATTGTACAATTTTTTGTATTTCTAGCAAGAAAATTGTTCCTTGCCGCGATTGACGCCGGAGACACAGAAAACTATAATGCGCTTGAGGAAATCACATGAAACCGTATCTCGATCTCTTGCGACACATTTTATCGGTTGGAACCGAGAAAAAAGATAGAACGGGTGTAGGCACTCTCAGCACTTTCGGTTATCAAATGAGATTGGACCTTCAAGCTGGATTCCCGCTTGTTACCACCAAGAAGATTCATCTCAAGTCTGTTATCTATGAACTCCTGTGGTTTTTGAGGGGAGATACCAATATCCAATACCTCAAAGATCACGGCGTGACCATATGGAATGAATGGGCTGACGAAGATGGAAATTTGGGGCCGGTTTACGCCAAGCAATGGAGATCCTGGGCTGCTCCGGAGGGTGCCACCGTCGATCAAATCTCAAATCTCATTGACCAGCTCCGAAAAAATCCCGAGAGCCGCAGGTTGATTGTCAGCGCCTGGAATGTGGCGGACATTGACAAAATGAATCTCCCCCCCTGCCATTGCCTTTTCCAATTTTACGTCCAAGATGGGAAGTTGAGCTGTCAGCTTTATCAGCGAAGTGCCGACGCTTTCCTAGGAGTGCCCTTCAACCTTGCCTCCTACGCCCTGCTCACTATGATGGTCGCACAGGTAACACAACTTCAACCTGCCGAATTCATCCACACCTTTGGGGACGTGCATATTTATCTCAACCACCTCGAGCCAGTCAAACTTCAATTAAGCCGCGAGCCGCGGGCTCTGCCCAAAATGATTCTCAATCCAGGGGTAAAAGATATCTTTGGCTTCCAATACGAGGACTTCAAAGTAGAAGGCTACGATCCTCACCCCGCTATCAAAGCTACCGTAGCCATTTAGAAGAAGGCGAAACTGAAAAGTAAAAAGGCAAAAGAACAATTTAACAAATCAAAAGGGGTCACACCTATTTTACTCGACTCGCTTTCCTAATATTTTCAATAAAATAGGTGTGACCCCTTTAGCCCTTATGCTCTACCACATTGTCGCTATGGGACGTAATCGGGTGATCGGAAAAAACAATCGTCTGCCTTGGCATTTCTCGTCCGATCTGAAAAATTTCAAAGCACTGACTCTGGGGCATACGGTCATCATGGGTCGCAAGACTTTTGAAAGTATTGGGAGACCGCTGCCGGGGAGACAAAATTTTGTGCTGTCCAGATCAAAAAGGAAAGACCTTTCGAGTGAAATGAATGATGACCATCTCAGATTTTTTGACTCTCTGGAAGAAGCGCTAAAAAATATCGCCACTCCCAAAGCCTTCATTATTGGGGGAGCAACCCTTTATCAACAAACGATGGATAGGATTGATGGAATTTATCTGACGCAAATTGATAGTACTTATGACGGCGATACGTTTTATCCCGAAATCTCTTCCTCCTTCAAAGAGGAATCAAGACAGAAACTTCAAGACCATCCCAAGCTGGAGGTTATCTTTTACCAAAAGTAGAGGCGGTGGTACCGTCTAACCAAGATTTGAATTGACGATACTTTGAAAAAACGATATTATTAGCGTCCTTATTTTTGATTTTCTGGATAAAATTTTAACCTCTTGAACATAAATAAGTTATGACAATCAAATTAACCACCCTATCGCAGCTTCAAACTAAAGCGCTCGAAATCCGCCGCGAAATCATTCGTATGCTGGGAGAAGCCGGCTCGGGACATCCGGGTGGTTCTCTTTCTGCTACCGATATCGTCACCGCTCTTTATTTCAACGTGATGAATCACGATTCAAAAAATCCAAAATGGGCCGATCGTGACCGTTTCGTTCTGAGCAAAGGACACGCCGCGCCCGTTCTCTATGCCGCCTTGGCGCTGTCCGGCTACTTTCCCAAAGAAAAACTGCTCACCTTGAGAAAGTTTGGAAGTCCTCTTCAAGGACACCCTGATATGAGAAGATTGCCGGGGCTGGAAGCATCCACCGGTTCTCTGGGACAGGGTCTTTCCATCGCCATCGGCATGGCATTGAATCAAAGACTCGAGAAGAAAAATTATTACACCTATGCCCTGCTTTCAGATGGCGAGACGAATGAAGGGCAGACTTGGGAAGCTATTGCGTCGGCAGCTCACTACCGATTGGACCATCTGATAGCCCTTCTAGACTACAACAAATTTCAGCTGGATGATGCCACCAAGAAAATTCTGGATCTTGAACCGATGGCCGAAAAGTGGGCCTCCTTCAACTGGCATGTCCGGGAAATTGACGGTCATAATATGGAAGAAATTTTAGAAGCTTTTCGCTGGGCGAAACACGATGTGAAAGACAGACCTGCCGTAATCATCGCACACACGATCAAAGGCAAAGGGGTTTCCTTCATGGAAAACAATAACGAATTCCACGGTGTCGCTCCCACCAGAGAAGAAACCGCAAAAGCCCTTTTGGAATTGGGAGAAAAGTGATCGCTATGCCTGTCGAAAAAAAATTGGGTTTAGCCACGCGCGATGCTTACGGAAAGGCGCTCCTGAAACTTGGAAAAATCAATCCGAAAGTAGTGGTCTTGGATGCCGACCTCTCGAAATCCACAAAGACCGGAGCCTTCGGAAAAGAATTTCCGGAACGATTCTTCAACATGGGCATTCAGGAAGCCAACCTGGTCGGCGTTGCGGCCGGTCTCGCCTCCCAGGGGCAAATCCCATTCATTTCAAGCTTCGCCTGCTTCGTCATGTGTAAAGGGTATGACCAGCTTCGTATGGCAGTTGCTTTCCCCGAACTCAATGTCAAAGTGGTTGCCTCTCATGGGGGAATCAGCGTGGGAGAAGATGGTGCTTCTCAGCAAAGCATCGAAGACATTGCTCTGGCCTGTTCCCTGCCGGGTTTTGCCGTCATGATTCCGGCCGATCAATACGCCGCTGAAAAATTGGTCTTGAAAGCTGCTGAACACAAAGGGCCCGTCTATATCCGTACATGCAGACCGAAAGCGCCTATTGTCCACAGTGAATCAACCCATTTCGAGATAGGAAAATCCGTCAAACTGCGGGATGGTTCAGACGTCACCCTAATTGCCAACGGCCTTCTCGTTTTCGAGGCACTCCTGGCGGCAGAAACTCTCTCCGAAAAAGGAATCCAGGCTTCGGTGATCGACATGCATACGATCAAACCTTTAGATGAAGATCGGCTGATTCAAGAAGCTCATAAGACGAGGGCCATGGTAAGCTGTGAAGAACATCAAATCTGGGGAGGACTGGGAAGTGCCGTGGCAAAAAGCCTATCCAATCATCTTCCAACCCCCATAGAATTTGTAGCCATTCAGGATACCTATGCGGAGTCGGGATTGCCTGAGGAACTTTTCGAGAAATACGGGCTTACCTCCAAACACATTGTTCAAGCCGCTGAACGTGTGCTTGCAAAGAAGCAAAAGCTCTCCCTGATTTGATCAAACTAAGAGCCACTAACAAAACCGTCATTGCGAGTCCCGCCGAAGGCGGGACGAAGCAATCTCGAATTCCAACTCGAATTTAGGAAACACCCTACTAAAAACAACTTCTGATCTTCATCCTACCTGATTTCTGCTCCGTTACGCACAGACGCTTTTCCGGACTACAAAATCAGCATGGCATCGCCATAGGAATAGAAGCGGTAGCGTTCGCGGATAGCCTCTTCATAGGCGGCGAAGATTTTTTCACGGCCCGCGAAAGCCGCCACCAGCATGAGAAGGGTGGTCTTTGGAAGATGAAAATTGGTAATGAGGCCTTGCGTCACTTTAAAGGAATAGGGAGGATAGATAAAAAGCTGCGTTTGCCCACTTCCCGACCCAATTTCAAAGCCGCCACTCCTACTCTGAAAAGCCAAGGATTCCAAAGTCCGAACGACGGTAGTACCACAGGCAATGACACGCTTTCCCTCCTGAAGGGCGCGGTTAATCTTCTGAACTTCCCGCTCTGAAACCTCGTAGGCCTCACCATGGATTTTATGATCCTCGATATTCTCAGCGGCTACGGGCTGAAAGGTCCCGTACCCCACGTGGAGCGTCACAAAATCTATTTCCGCCCCTTTACCTTTAATCTTCTCCAGAAGCGGAATATCGAAGTGAAGCCCCGCAGTAGGACTTGCCACCGCCCCTTCATGCTTCGCAAACACCGTCTGATAAAACTCCCGGTCTATTTCCGTATCGGGCCGATCAATATAGGGCGGGAGGGGAATGCGGCCGATTGATTCCAGAATTTCTTCAACAGTCGACTGGGCCTCCCGCCTCTGGCGGGGGGGGGCCTCAGTCGCAGTACTCGCCCCCGCCAAGGCGGGGGCGAGTGGCGGCGGAACGACACCTAAAGGTGCGATAGAAAGCATCGAGTGGAGCCGTCCCTTGACTTGAAGAATACGGCCGGCCGGCCGCATTCTTATTCTCCTTAGCCCTGAATCGTTCCTCGGTCCATCCAAAACCTCTGCGTGAAGCGTTTCGCCATTTTCCCCGAAGGAAAGTTCGCTTCCCTGCCGAACCCTTCCTCCAGGTTTCATGAGAACTTCCCAGTCCGTCGGAGAAAGTTTTTTATGAAGAAGAACTTCTACCCGGCCTCCCGTAGGCTTTCTGCCGAAAAGTCTGGCCTTCAAAACTTTCGTGTCATTAAGAACCAGACAGTCGTTCCCCCCAAGAAAATCTGGTAAATCTGAAAAATGACGGTGTTCGATTTTTCCGTTTCCCTTATGCAGAACCAAGAGCCGCGCTTGAGATCGTTCTCGAATCGGTTCCTGAGCAATCAAAGATTTGGGAAGCTTATAATCGAAATCTGAAAGTTTAAGTTGACTCATCCCTTCCATCTAAGGTTGGAGCCTCCTCCGAAAAATCTCAACCGCTTCCCTGGGGCTTTTTGCAAAGAGAAGGCAATCATCCTTTCCAATTTCAGGTAACTGGTTTAGGGAAGACACGATTTTTCTCCAAGTCCTTCCAAGAATCACAATCGGCTTGACAGATCGG